>Ga0181524_10000716_pt1 | contig 39928 bp, 31 predicted proteins | sample PEATcosm2014_Bin_34_FD_119761 | JGI IMG/M metagenome (GOLD analysis project Ga0181524, IMG submission 119761) | Peatland microbial communities from MTU Mesocosm Facility, Houghton, MI, USA - PEATcosm2014_Bin05_60_metaG | ecosystem: Environmental > Terrestrial > Soil > Wetlands > Peat | place... | reverse complement strand
CTGTGGGCGTACGTGCCGGCACCACCACGCCTTGCTTGCCGCCAATATGGCCGGCAGCATCTTGGAGTTGTCGGTGCTGAGAATCGAACGCCGATGAATCAGAATCATCCGCGAGGCAAACTCGGATAACGGACTTGGCCCAATTCCACTTTTCATGGCTGCATCATAATTCAGTTCACCTTAAGCCAGCGTGAAGCCATGGCCGGAAGGGACAAAATATCTCCTGGGAAAGTGCCCGGACCTGCGCACGGAACGACGCTACGCCGGAAAGGCCACCCAGGTTGGCAATGTCGTCGTGCTCTACCGGTCGAGGCCAGAGGAGGAGGAGAAGCAGGGGTAGGGATCAACGATGCCGGTCAACGTGGATTTGGGCTCTCTGTACACGAGGCGCCGCTGTCGATTCGTCGTTTCCCGTTTCCGTTTCCCTTGGGGGTCCAGAGGCGGGAAACGGGGAACGCCGCCTCAATGGCCAGCCGCCGCCCAGTTCAGGTCTTTCGTCAGCCGCCATACCGGCGAAACCGCATGATCCGGTCGAAATCCCCTATTTTCAGCCTTCCTGGGGGTCTCAATGGCAGGGTCAGCTCGTCCTCGTGCGTCTGAGGTCAAGCTGGAGCCTAGGGTTTTCCGGCACAGCGCTCGCGCCGGTAAATCAACCGGCCAAGCGTGCCCCAGGTCAATTCAGGGTCGTCCGCCGTCATTGGGTGGCTCGATTTCGCCAGCTCTGAACACCAACGAACAATGGTGAACGCCCTTGTATCTGTTATACCAGATGGTTATACCGACCTGTCCACTTCAGGTAATTGCCTACGCAAGTGATTGATTGTTAAACCTTTATGGGATGGCGGAGGCGGATGGGAATCGAACCCACCTGGGACTTTGTTGAATCCCACGCTGGTTTTGAAGACCAGGAGCGTCACCAGAACGCCTTACGCCTCCGCACACTTGCAGGTGCCTGGTCGCCGGGCGGACGCTAGCACCCCCGGCCTCGGGCAGGCAAGAACGGAATACACGCATACAAATGCCGGGGCCTGACGCGACCAAGAGCCTCACCAGAACGCCCTACGCCTCCGCGGTTGTCAAAAAACCTTAGACGAGAATTTGGGGGCCGCCTCGGTGTTGACTGGAAGCGGCGGATGCGCGCATATTGCATGCATGAGCAGAAATGTGAACCTGGATGATGAGGCGATAGCGGCCTTGGAGGCGCATCGCCGGGGCGGCGAATCGTTCAGCCGGGTCGTGAAGCGCCTGGCCCCGCCTCCAATCAAAACGTTTGGGGATCTGGAGAAATTCCTGGACCAGCTCGATGGCCCGCTCTTTTCGGACCTGGAAATGCTCAGGCGGGCGCGAGAGCGCCGGGCTGAGAGGAAAAATGCTCACTGACACGGCCTTTTGGGTCGATCTGGCCCAAGAGCGGGCCAAGCGTCAAAGGGGGCCGGCACATCAATTCCTCGCAGGGCACAGAACACGAAGCTTGGAGGTGTCGATCATAACCTGGGGCGAGCTTGCGGCCGGCGTCAACGCCCCGGAGGAGCTGGATCGACTGCTGCGGCGCGTGCGGGTGCTGATGCTGCACCGCCAGGTGGCGTGGGAAGCGGGCCGGATCGAAAGGGAACTGGCCCAGGCGGGATCGCGCCTGGGCGAGAACGACAATTGGATTGCCGCGACCGCCCGCGCCTGGGGACTGCGGTTGGTGAGCCGCGATGCGGCGTTCAGCCGGGTTCAAGGGCTCAGTGTCGTTCCCTACTAGCCAGGCGGTTGAGAGTTCCATTGCCAGCGGCGGCCGGCGTGATTAATCTCGGGGCCATGCAAGCCTCGCTCATAACGCGTCTTGCCAATGCCGAGGGCTGGGCCAGGAATGCCGGGTTCTTGCTGGTAACGCTCTTTGTGCTCTGGATGTTCATCGATGCGCTGCGCCGCCGGGAATGGCTCTGGGCGCTGTTCATCCTGATCGGGATGGGTTTCTCCGCCTTGTTTTATTACTTTGCGGTCTATCGCGCGGCGCCCTCGGCCACGCGCGGCTTCGAGTTGCCCGGCGCCCCCGACCGGCGGCGCATCAAAGAGCTGCAAGCCCAAATCCATCACCTGGACAAGGCGCACCACCACGCCCAGCTTGGAGACATCTACCTCCACCAGGGCAGACTGGAAAAGGCTGAGGCCTGCTACCGGGCGGCGTTGGAGCGGGACCCGGCGGACATCGATACGCGGGCGCACCTTGGCCAATGCCTGCTGCGGCAAAAGAGGCCGGTCGAGGCCCGTCCCCTGCTCGAGGGCGTGGTGGCGGAGAATCCCAAACATGAGTACGGCTACTCGCTCATGGCGCTGGCTGAAACCTTGACGGCCCTCGGCCAGACCGATGCCGCCCTGGAGAACTGGCTCCAGGTCACGGCCAACCACTCCTACCCGCGCGCCAAGGTCCAACTGGCCGAGCTCTACCTGGCCCGCAATCAACCCGGCCTTGCTCGAGCCGAGGCGGACGAGGTGGTGGCGGATGACGCCCACGCCCCGGCCTTCCAGCGCCGGCGCGATCGGGTCTGGGTGCGCCGCGCCCGCAGCCTGATGCGCAAGGCGGGGCGGGCGGGAGGATAGGCCTGAAGATCGCTTTTGGGCGGGTTTTTCTGGAGGTAGGCCCGCCACAGGTCCAACTGGACATAGAGTTCCAGAAAGACCTGGGGCCGCAACTGGAAGTAACCGGCCATCAAGTGTGTTTTGGACTCATCCAGGGCCGCATGGAGGCTCGCCGAGACAATCATCACGGGCGCGTAGGGGTCCGAGGGCAGGGCGTCCGACCACTTGATGCGGCCAAAGTCGCGCAGGTACCAGGGCAGCGGCCAGTAATCGTGTTCCGGGGCGATGACTCTGATGAGCATTTGAGAGCCGAGCGGGTCGGCTTGGGCCAGGGCATTGACCTTGTCAACCAGGCGCAACAGGTCAGGCACGGTCTGGGCGAAGACGTAAGGATTGCGCGGGTCGGAGGCGAAGGGCACGCTGGCGCGCCGGGCCTGCCAGCCAAGGTGGGCGATGCCGGCCACGAGCACGGCGGCGGCGGCGATGCGCAAGGGCCGCCGACGGAAACCTCGGATGAGCACGGCAGCGCCGACTCCCGCGAGCAAGATCATGCCGTGCCAGAAGCCCAACAGGCACCAGGGCGTTTTGTAGGAAATCAGGCAGTAGGCGGCGGTGAGGGCGAAGGTGTAGAGGGCCAGGAAGCGAATGAAGCCGGCCTTGGCATGACCGAGCCGCCGGCGGGTGAATCCGGAGGCAGCCCCAACCAGGGCCAAGGCGGCGATGATTGCCTCGCTCCAGACGGGGCCTTTGGGGGCCTGGAACCAGAGCAGGCGGCGAAAATAGAAGGTCCAGGGATAGATATGGGGCGAAGTGCCGCCGGCGCGGCCCAGCCACCAACCGTATGTTCGGATTGAATCTAGCGGGCCCTGAGCGTTGGTGAAGAAGGACGAGAACAGGACCAGGGCGACTGCCAGCCAGACCGCCAGGGCGGCAGCCAGGTGCAGAAAACTAAGCGGCGGGGCTTTGACCTCCGAGCCGCTGGCGTCCAGCCAGCGATTCCAGGCCCGGTTCAGGGCCAGGGCCAGGGCGGCGGCGGCCAGACTGATGACAAAGGTCTCCTTGGTCGCGTGCATGAGGCCCAGAGCGGCGCCGGCCAGCAGCGCCCAGCCCAGTTTGCGCGAACGCCAGTAACGCCAGCCCGCAGCCAGGGCCAGGAAACTGAAGAAAACCAGCAGCATTTCATGGATGAAATAGCGGCTGTAGAAAACCATGGCGGGAGAGACGGCCGTGAGGAATCCCGCCCAGAGGGCGGGCCTGCGGCCCAGGCCATCGGCGATGAGCGGCAGGAGCAGGATGAGCCCGAGGCCGAACAACACGTCCGACGACCGGAGCCGCGCATCGGAAAAGCGGCTGATGTCGGGCGCCCCGCTCAAGCGGGCGAGGGCGAAAGTGAAATAGCAGAGCGAGGGGCCGTGGTGCTCGTTGGGGTCGTATTTGAAAGGGCCGTATAACTTGGCCAGCCGGGCATCCCAGAGTTGGCCGAATTTGATGCCGTTGACCGCCTCATCATTGTGCATGGGGCGCTGGCCGAGCATGGGGCCGCGCAGGGCCGCGGCCACGATGACCGCAAACAGCAAACCAAAGAGTATCCGGCGGCCGGTCATTCCGCCTTGGGAGAGGCGGCGAACTGGAGGGCGGGTTTACGAGCGTTTGCGGCAACGGCAGGGGTGCGGCCGTAGATCTCGATTTCGGTGTACTCGTTCATTGCGCTCTCGGTGCTGCCCTTCGAGTAAAAGCGGAAGTAGCGGGCCTTGGCGCCCTTCGTATCAATGAGTTTGCCTTCGTTGGTCTCGAAGTACTCGCGGTCGGTACCCACACCCAGGCCGGACGTGTTTTCCCGGTCGTTGTTGAAAATAGTGCGCACGTTCTGGATGAAGTCCGGGTCCTCGGCGGTCTGGACGATGACATTGTGATAGACCTTGGCGGTATTGTGGGCGTGCCAGATGACAATGGCAAAGGTCTCGTAAACGCTGCCCAGGTCCAACTGCACCCATTGGGTGCCCTTGCGCAGGAAAATGATGCTGTCGTCCGAGGCGTCCTTGTTGCCGTCATTGACTTTGGCCAGCATGTCCGCAGAGGCGTTCTTGTCGCTGCAGGTCACCTTCGCGCCGATGGCAACGTTCTTGAGCCCCGGCGGGACCATCATCGGCGGACGCGGCTTGTCCGAGAGCGGCTCGACGTTCGGGTTGTTCGGGAAGTCCTTGGGCGTTCCCTTGAAGGCAGCGGCTGGAAGCTCGATTATCAGGGGCACGAGGTTGCCCGATTTGGCATCCGCCGGCTTTGCCTGCGCGGCATTTTGGGGGTCTCTGGGAGCTGCGGAGGCGCAAGCCAAGCCGCCAAAGGTCAGACCGGCAAACAAAGACAGCGCTAAACGCCATCCGGACAAGTTGCGAAATGTTTTCATCATTTTCTTCTTTCCACTGAGCTTAGCCGAAACGATTCCCGGCGACAAGCCTGAACCGATCAGCAGACGAAACGCGCCGCCGGCTTATTCGAGAGGCAGAACCTGTGTCTCGGGCTTGACTCCGGCCTGCAGGTGTGCGTAATGGAGACAAAACAATGGTGAAAAATGAGCGCGACCAATAACCAATTCTCCCTTTCCCTCGCCCGCGTCGAAAAGAGCGGTTTCCCGGCGGCGTCGGCAGTGCTGTCGAGCGCAGTCCTGGCACTAATGCTGGCGGGCACCCCCGCCCAGGCGGCCCCGGCCGAGCAACCGGCCAAGGAGAAGGAACGGACCATCGTTGCGGTGTTTCCGCTCGATGGCCCGCTGACGGAGGCGCCGGCCGCCACAGCCTTCCCGATGTTTGGTCCGCCCGGAACCTCCTTGAAAGAGCTTGTGGCGCGCCTGGGCAAGGCGGCAGATGACTCGGCCGTCAAGGCCGTGGTCATCCTGCCCGCATCCATGTCGCTGGGCTCGGCCCAAGTCGAGGAATTGCGCGCGGCGATGTCCCTGGTTCGCAGCCACGGCAAGGAGGTTTACGTCCACGCCGAAGAGCTGTTCATGGGGGAGTATGTCCTGGCTTGCGGCGCCTCGCGCATCAGCGTCGTGCCGACCGGCCCGGTGCTGATCCCCGGCCTGCACGGCAGTTCGTTGCACGTGCGCGGCCTCTTGGACAAGATCGGCGTCAAGCCCGACTTCCTGACCGAAGGGGCCTACAAGAGCGCGGCCGAACTGTTCATGCGCGAGCAACCCAGCCCCGAGGCCGACGAAATGATGAATTGGCTGATGGACAGTTTTTACGCCAGCTTCAAGGACCTGATCGCCCAGGGCCGAAAGGCGGACGCCGGCAAGGTTCAGGCCTGGCTGGACGACGGCCTGTTCACCGCCGAACAAGCCAAGACCTCCGGGTTGATCGATGCGGTCGAGCAACGCCAGGACTTTGAAGCGATGCTCAAGGAGCGCTACGGCAAAGACACTGTCTTTGACAAGCGTTACGGACGCAAGACCCAACCCGAGGTGGATTTCTCCTCTCCGTTCGCCTTTTTCAAGATCTTCGGGGAGCTGATGCGCGGGCCCCAGAAAAAGGCCGAAGCCAAGCCGGCCGTCGGCATCGTCTATGTGAACGGCCCGATCATGATCGGAAAAGGCAGTCCCAACCCGTTCGGGACCGACCTGATAGCCTTCAGCAGCGAAGTGCGGGAGGCGTTGGAAAAGGCGGCTGGCGATGATTCGATCAGGGCGGTCGTGTTGCGGGTCGACTCCCCCGGAGGGTCCGCCGCCGCCAGCGAGATCATTCTCGACGCGACCAAGAGGGTGAAGGCCAGAAAACCTCTCGTCGTCTCGATGGGAGACGTGGCCGGCAGCGGCGGGTATTATGTAGCCTGCGCCGCCGACACCATTTTCGCCGATGCGACGACCCTGACCGCTTCCATCGGCGTAGTCTCGGGGAAACTTGCCACGACCGGGATGTGGAACAAAATAGGCGTCACCTTCAAAGACTACAAACGCGGACAGAACGCGGGGATCTTCTCGGCCGATGACGTGTTCACGGAGAGCGAGCGTGCCCGGATGCGGGGCTTCATGGATGAGGTCTATACCGTCTTCAAGAACCACGTGACCGAGATTCGGGGCAAGCGTCTCAAGAAACCGATCGAGGAACTGGCCGGCGGCCGCGTCTATACCGGCAAACAGGCTCTGGAACTCGGGTTGGTGGACCGCCTGGGGACAATGAGCGACGCGATCGTCTTCGCGTCCGACCAGGCGAGAATCAAGGACTACGACGTTCGCGTAATACCCGAGCCCAAGAGTTTCCTCGAGCAGTTGATGGAGGAGCTTTCCGGCGACAAGGATGACACGGGCCACGTTAGGGCCGCCGCCGGCGAGGATTCCCTCCTCAAGCTGGCAGCGTCCTTCATGCGGGACCTCGACCCCCGCCGCGCCGCCGCAGTGGCCTCGGTCCTGCGCCGGCTTGAGGTCCTCCAAAAGGAAGGCGTGGCGCTGACGATGCCTGAGATCCTGCCCCAATAGACCTTTGGAACCGGCCAAGCTGCCGAGGCGTCATCTTCGTCGCGGCTTTTGTCGGGCCGTGAGCCTCCGGACTGTTACTCGGCGCGCCCCCCGCTGTTGAACAAGGGCTCGGGTCAGGACCAAGGGCCGCGTGAACCGCCGGGGCTGACCTGGGCAGGAACGACGTCACAATTGGGCTTGCCAAACATTATGCGTTTAGTGCATAATGTTTCCGGTACATAACGCATGTATTTGGAATTTACGAACAGGACGGCCGAACTGAAGGAGCTCGAGGCGGCGGCAAAGGCCGGCGGCCTGCTGGTGGTGTTTGGCCGCCGCAGGGTGGGAAAGACACGCCTGCTAACCCATTGGATCGAACCGAAGGGCGGACTTTACAGCCAGGCCATCGAAGGGGTGAGGGAAATCCAGTTGGACCAGGTGTTCCAGGACATCAAAGCCCAACTGGAGACTGCCCTGGTTCCGAAGACGTGGACGGAGTTGTTCGAGTTGGCAGGTATGAGGAAAACGCCGTCCATTCTCTGCCTGGACGAATTCCCCTGGCTGGTGGCTTCAGATCCGTCTCTGCCCAGCGTCATTCAACGTTGGCTGGATCACGGCCAGCCAAGGCAGTGCCTGCTAGTCCTGGCCGGCTCCAGCACCCGAATGATGAACGACCTTTTCCTGAATCGGGCGGCCCCTCTTTACAACCGCGCCCGGAAGCTGCTGCAGGTCAAGCCGATGAGTTACGGGGCGTTTTGCCGCGCCTGCCGCCTGGACCCGGCCGATATGGAATCGTTCAACCGCTTTGCGATGGTGGGGGGAATTCCGAAGTACTGGGAGTTCGTCGAACCCACCCAATCGGCGATTCAACTGGCCGAGGAGTTGTTTTTCGGGTTCGCTCCCTACCTGGAGCAGGAGCCGGCCCGCATCCTGCGGGACGAGGGCATTGCGGGGATGAATCCCATCTCGCTTTTGGAAACGATTGGCCGCGGGGCGGAGAAGCCCTCGGAGATGGCCGCCAGGATGGGGACCCGCCAGACCAACCTTTCACGGCTGCTCCAACAACTGCTGGACGCCTCGATCCTGGAACGGGAATTCCCCTTTGCCGAGAGCGCAAGGTCTACCAAGAAGACGCTCTACCGGATACATGACCCGACGCTGCGGTTCTGGTTTCGGGTGTTTTCGCCCCACCGCACCCGATGGCGCCGGTACGATGCGACGGAGAAGGCCGGGTTGCTTCGTGAGCATGCGGCCACCGTGTTCGAGGACTTTTGCCGGAGCCGCCATCCGGATGCTGCCCGCTATTGGGAGGGAGACCTGGAGTTTGATTTTGTGCGCCAGAAGAAGCATGGCCGGTTGGTCGTGACCGAAGTAAAATGGCGCCGGTTATCCAGGACCGAGAGGGCCCAAGTGGAGGGGCGCCTAAAAGGCAACTGGCAAAAATCATTTCTATCGCGCAAGTATCCAGCCGCTGAGTTCGAGGTTCTGGATGCGACCGTGTTGGATTACGAATAACCAGTTCGGAGTGCCTACTCCAGTTTCCAGGTCTTGGGCAACTCGACCAGGTCGGAGCGGGTGCGGCCGTTCTCGGTGACGCGGGCCAGGAAATAGACGTTTCCGTTCTTGCCCACGGCAATGGAATTGACGTAGAGAGGGCGCTGGCCGTCTTCATAGAAGATCGCGCCGCGGTCGGTGTATTTGCGGCTGGGGATGTCGTAGGTGACCAGGTGCAGGTCCTCCAGGCCCTTGGCCTCGCCCATGGCGGTGCTGCTCTTGCCGGCCAGGCGCTTGCCCTCGACGTAGATCGGCGCGCCCGTCAGGTAATGGAGGGTGCGTCCGTCGGGCCCGAGCGTGAAACCGAGATAGCCGTAGCTGAACTGGTCGAACATGCCGGACCGCTTCGAGGGTTCGGAGGTGATCCGCTCGAGCACATCGAGGCGCGGCAGGTCCGGGTCGAACCGGAACAGGTAGCCGGAGTTGCCGTGGACGCCGTAGATGACTTTCTCCCGGGGTTCCCAAACCGTTTGGCGCCAGTTGTAGCCCATGTGCCCCGGGGAGGCCGGGTCATAGAGGCCGAAGTAATCCTTCTTCATGTCTTCGCCGGGCACCGGGCGGAGGGAATCGGCGGCAGGGTCATAGACCAGGATGACGCCCTCGGAGGTGGTGAGCCAGGCGCGGCCGCTGTCCGGGTCAACGCAGATCGATCGGCAGATGGTGCGGTAGGCGGCGCCCTTGCCGTTTTCACCCTCGGCGCAAGTCTTGCCCAGGTTTTTGAATTGCCGTTTGGCCAGGTCGTAGCGGAAGAAGGAGCCCGAGGGCCAGGTCAATCCGAACATCCGGCCATGCGGGGGGTCCAGGTTCAGCGCCAGCACACCCTCGCGCTCTGGGACAATGCCAAAGTCCTCGAAGGAACCGCTCTTGAGGTCGTAAGCCAGCAAGTGTCCGCCGGGATAGGGCTTCCAGCCGGCAGGCGGGACCCCCATTTTCTCCATGCCGTCCACGATGGTATAGACGCCAACGTGCGTGGCAAAATAGAGTTTGCCGCCGGCCTCGACGAAGTTGACGTGGCTCTTGCCCTGCGGGATGGCCTTGAGAGATTTTTCGCCGCAGACCTCGGTCAAATCCGCCAGGTGATGGACTTTCCGGCTGGCCGGGTCGAAGCTGAACATCTGCGCCCCGACGTCGATCGAGTCGGAACTCAGGACGTAATAGACATTGCCGTCGCTGCCAACGCCCATTGCATTGTAGGTGTCGTGGCCTTGCGGAAAGCCGGAGTTCCAGGCGCGGGCGCTCAGCCGGTGGGAATGGTACGGGCCGGCCGGCCCTTCCGCGCCCGAGCCAACCCATGGGAGCAGCGCCACGGCCAACAGGACAAGAGTGCGGGTCGCCTGCTCTTGCGCCCGGGGGTCCGGTTCGTGAGACTTGCGGCCATAGACCTTCTCATAAGCCCGGCAAAACGGGCAGAGCCTCTCGAACGTCTTGACCAGCCAGAAGGTCAGGCCGGCCTGCCTGCGCCGCGCGCGCTGACAAACCAGACAATGGGCGCTCCGTTCCGCCAGGAAGCGCGTCCTGGCGCTGACAGGTTCCTCTTGCATACGCCCCGATTCTGGCCATGCCTGCGCGGCGCGTCAAACGATTTGCCGCCTCAACAGCATACGCAGTTGGCCGGCGCAACGGCTTCGCTCAAAGCTTTTCTTCTCTTTAAGCAAGCCCGAGAGCCGGGAGGTCTTTCGGGGCTCGGCCAATGTCGAAGGGGTGCGCCAAAAGCCGCTCTATCAGGTCCTCTCCCTGGAAGAGCCGCCCGCTCCGCGGCCCCTCGTGTCTGCCGGTCTCCTCGGATTCCTCCAGTTTGAATTCTTCAGCAGCAGACGACTGGAAGTCCCTTCACCCGGCAGACAAGAGGGGCCGCCTCCACACGGCGCGCCTCGGAGAGAGCATTTAATATGCCAGCGTGAAAATGGCCGAAATCTGCTGATGAACTTCCTTTTTCTGCGTGATTTTCACGCATAATGCGTGAAAATCACGCCTGCCGGAGGTCAGACCATGTCCACGGCCAGGACGCGGATGATTTCCTCGAGCGTGGTTTGGCCGGCAATCGCGCGGGAAAGGCCGCCCTGCCACAGGGTTCGCATGCCTTGGGCAATGGCGATTTCTTCCAGGGCCAAGGTGGGCATTTTCTTGAGCACCGCCTCGCGGAAGGGTTCGCCGACCGCCAGCAATTCGCTGACCGGCAGCCGGCCGGAGTAGCCGGTTTGGTAGCATTGGTCGCAGCCGGCGCCGCGGCGGAACTGGGCCTGGGGGAGGAGTGCCTCCGGCACCATCTTGAGCTGGCTGGGAGGGGGTTCATCGGCCTGCATGCAATTGGGGCAAACCCTGCGCACCAGGCGCAGGGCCATCACGCCCAGGACGCTGGAGGCGAGCATGAACGGCTCGATCTCCATGTTGATCAGGCGCGTAAACGCCCCGGCGGCGATGCCTGCATGGATGGTGCTGATGACCAGGTGCCCGGTCAGGCCCGCCTGCACTGCAATGGCGGCGGTTTCCGGGTCGCGGATCTCTCCCACCATGATCACCTGGGGGTCCTGCCTCATGATGCTCCGCAAGGCAATGGCGTAAGTAAAATCCTGGGCCGGGTTGATCTGCGTCTGGCTGACCATCGGCAGATTGAATTCCACGGGGTCTTCGACGGTGCTGATGCTGATGCTGGCGCCGTCCCGCTGGGTGATGTAGCACAAGGCGGAGTACATCGTGCTGGTCTTGCCGGAGCCGGTGGGCCCGGTAAAGAGGAGCAGCCCGCTGGACCGCTTGAGCAGGCGCTTGAGACCCTCGAGGGTGGAATCCTCAAAACCGAGCATGCCAAGCTCGAATCGCCGGTCCCGAGGGTCGAACAACCGGATGACGACCTTTTCGCCGCGCGTGGTGGGGAAGATCGAGACCCGCAACTGCACACCCTCCAGTTCCGGCGCCCCCACCACCGTCCCGTCCTGCGGCACGCCGGCCTGGTAACTCACCAGGTTGGCCATGACCTTGAACCGCATGGAAATCTTGTCCAGCAGCTCCAGAGGCAGGTGGGCAACCTCCGTCAGCACGCCATTGACGCGCGCTCGCACCGCAATGGAGGTTTCCCACGGCTCGATGTGCAGGTCGCTGGCGCCAAGCCGGACGCCGTCCTGCACCAGGCAATTGACCAGGACGCTGATCTCGACGCCTTGGGCGGCGAGTTCGGACTCAAGATAGCGGACCGTGTAACTCATAGGCCAATGCGCCGGTCTCCCGTTGGACCGCACGATAGACCTCCGGGTCCCGGATGGCAAGCCGGAAGAAATTTGCCAGCAAACTGTTGACTAAAGCCGAAGTTTCATATTCAATCCGCTTATGCAAATCGAAAGCTTAAAGGTATTTTGCGACCTGGCCGAAACGGAGAGCTTCACCAAGGCCGCCCAAATCAACGAAGTCACCCAGTCCGCCGTCAGCCAGACCATCAGCACGCTGGAGAAACACTTCAAGTCTTTGCTCATCGAGCGCAGCAAGAAGAACTTCCGGCTTACGCCGGAGGGCCAGGTGTTTTACGACTACAGCAAACGGATTCTCCAGAGTTTCGACGCCCTGCACAGCCGGCTGCAGGAGCTCGAGGGCATTATCTCCGGGAACATCCGGGTCGCCACCATATACAGCATCGGGCTGCATGTGCTGCCGCCCTATCTCAAGCGGTTCCTCAAGGGGTATCCGACCGTCAATGTGCATGTCGAGTATCGCCGCCACAACCAGGTTTATGAGGACGTCCTGGGCAACGTGGTCGACCTGGGCCTGGTGGCCTACCCCATCCGCGACGCCAGGCTGGAAATCGTGCCCTTCCGCAAGGAACCGCTGGTGCTCATCTGCCACCCCCAGAACCCTCTGGCCAAATTCGAGTCCATCAGGCTCAAGGCCCTGGCCGGACACACCCTCGTCAGCTTCGAGCAGGACATCCCCACCCGCAAGGCCCTGGACAAGCTCCTCAAGGACCAGGGCGTGAGCGTCGAGCACGCGATGGAATTCGACAATATCGAAACGGTCAAACGCGCCGTGGAAATCGATTCCGGCGTGGCCATTGTCCCTCAAGCCACCATCAGCCAGGAAGTCGCCAAACAGACGCTGGCCGCCGTGCGCCTCGAAGGCGGGGATTTCACCCGCCCCCTGGCCGCCATTTACAAGAAGAGCCGCGTGCTCTCCCCGGCGATGAAGCAGTTCATCACCCTGCTCAGGGAGAACCTGTAAAGGGGGCAGCCAGGGCCGGCCATCGAGCGTTCCCACATCGCTGGATTCGTCGCCCGGCTGACGAGGGCAGTTACGGAAAATGAAACGCGCGCTGGCCATTTTGACCCTCGTTCTCGCTGCCATCGGCGGCGGGGTCTATTACGCCCGCACACATCGGGCGCCGACGCTCCTGCTGACCGGCCTGGTGAACACCGAGGGCGTGATAGTCAGTTCGGAGATAGCGGGACGATTGCAGGAATTGCTGGTCAAAGAAGGCGACGCTGTCAAGGCCGGGCAACTCATCGGGCGCATCCAGGCCCAGGAATGGAAGGCCGAGATGGCCTTCTTCGCCAACACCGAGCAGCAGTCTGCCGCCCAGGTCACCCAAGCTGAGGCCGACCTCCGATTCCAGCAAGACCAGGCCAGCAACCAGGTTTGCCAGGCCCAGGCCAATCTCCAGGCCGCCCAGGCCCAGGTCGCCCAGGGTGAGGCGGACATGGAGAACGCCAGCCTCAATTTCCAGCGCATGGACGGACTCCACCGGCAAGGCGTCGAGTCGGCCCAGGTCTTTGACCAGGCCCGCACCGCCCTGGATGCGGTCAAGGGGCGCGTCGAGTCTCTCCGCAAGCAGGCCCAAGCCGCCCAGGCCGCCGTCGCCCTGGCCAAGGACAGCGCCGAGCAGGTGTCAGCGCGGCGGGCCGCCCTGGCAGCCACCACCCACCAGTTGGCCGCCGCCGTCGCCCAGAAGGACAAGGCCAGGATCAAGCTCGACTATACCGAAATCCACGCCCCGATTGACGGTCTGGTTGACGTGCGCGCCGCCCTCCAAGGCGAGGTTGTCAGCCCGGGACAAGCCATCGTGACGCTGATCAATCCGGATGACCTTTGGGTGCGCGCCGATGTCGAAGAGACCTACGTGGACCGCATCCACCTGGGCGATGTGTTCACCGTGCGGCTGCCCTCGGGCGCCCGCCGCAAGGGCGTGGTATTCTATCGCCGTATGGACGCCGACTTTGCCACCCAACGCGATGTGAGCCGCACCAAGCGCGACATCAAGACCTTCGAGGTCCGCCTCCGCTGCGACAATCACGACCGCAGCCTGGCGGTGGGGATGACCGCTTATGTCACTTTGCCCATTGGCAAGTAGCCCATGTGCGACATCGAAGTTGAGGACCTGACCAAGCGTTTTGGCGACTTCTGCGCCGTGGACCACCTGAGCTTTTCGGTCCAGCACGGCGAAGTCTTCGGCTTGCTCGGGCCCAATGGCGCCGGCAAATCCACTCTGATCCGCATGCTCACCACGCTGGTCCCGCCGACCTCCGGCACGGCCCGGATTCTGGGCTTGGACATCCTGCGCTCGGCCTACCAGGTCCGCAGCGCCATCGGAGTCATCCCCCAGGCCATGACCTCCGACCTCGACCTGACCGCCGCAGAAAACCTCGGCATCTTCGCCAAGCTCTATGGCATCGCCCGGGAGGAGCGGCGGCGGGCCGTCAAGGATTTGATCCAGGCCGTTGACCTCGGGCCGTGGGCGGACAAACCGGTGAAGATGTTCTCGGGCGGCATGCGGCGCAGGCTCGAGATCGCCCGCGGCCTGGTCCACCACCCGAAAGTCTTTTTCCTGGACGAGCCCACCACCGGCCTGGACCCCGTCTCGCGCGTCTCCGTACAGGACATGCTCTCGCGCCTCATGCAGGAGCGGGGCCTGACGATCCTGGTCACCACCCATTACATGGACGAGGCGGACAAGCTCTGCGACCGCATCGCCATCGTGGACCACGGCAAACTGGTGGCCCTGGACTCTCCGTTGAAGCTCAAGGCCTCGGTTCCCGGACGGAACATCGTCGAGGTCAGTTTCTCAGCCGTGCCCCGGGCCTGGACCGACACCCTTAAAGCCCTCCCCGAGGTGGCCGAGGTCAAGGCCGAGGATCACTTCTTCCGCATTTCCTCCAACAACGGCCCTCGCACCACGGTCGAGCTAATGGAAGCCGCCCGCCGGGCGGGCATCACGGTCACTTCGCTTTCGGTCCAGAGCACCACCCTCGATGACGTGTTCATGCACTATACCGGCCGCCAACTCCGTGACTCCCTCCAAAGCGCCCCGGTTTACAGCTCGGCCTTCATGTACGAACGCAAGTGAAACGCACCTGACCCGAGTGGCACTTAGCCCGACTTCGCGGATTCGACAGCCTTTCGAAGAATCTCCCTGTGGCAGGTTGGTGATTCGAGCAAGGCCAGCCCAGGCCCCGGACCGTGGCGCTGTTCCCCGCCGACCGCCCGGTCGAGGTCCAGGAGGCCGACATCGTGCGGGTCAAGCTCATTGCGGGTTGGTTCGGGAACGCCATGCCAGGAAGATTTGAGCCGCTTCTCGGAAGTGGGCGGGCCAGCCTTGCATGGCGGCATCCTTCAGGAGGCCGTAAGCCCTGTCGGACGCCGATTTGGGCAGTAGCACAATCCGCTCGTCACTAATCGTGCGCGAGCCATCACTCCAGAAGTCAACGAAATGAAAGACGATCTGGCCCCAGCGCTCCGGGGCGTCACCGGCAGCTTGACCTAGGAAATCCCAGAGTTTCTTCTTATTTTGGTAGCGGAAGATCAGGGTCGCCATGATGGAGGGAGGCGCGACGAATACGTCCGCATTGGAGTTGATGATCTCGGCTTCGAGACGTTGATCGAAAGCAGCTAGGCATTTATTCTGATCCGGCCACTTTTGGCCAGGCCAGCCCTGGCCTTTCTCCAAGAGAGCGACGTACATTCCGGCTAGCGGCAGTTGTGGTGTCTTGGTGATCAGGTCCAGGAAGGTCGCTGTTGCCTGAGCGTGATCAGGGAGGCGCGAGACAAGCTGCATGTTGAGGTAAACGAGGCCCCGTGTCAGGTTTCCAGCACGCTCCGCCCCTGAGTCAAGAATGGTGCTTGCCGAGGCGCGGATGGCGTCAATGACCGGTGGAACCCGCCCGGGCACGATCTCGTCCAGTACAATCTTCATGAGACCGATCCACTCCTCCAGCGATCCCGACTGCTGTGCATCTTCGACGCATTTGGCCACCAAGTCGGTGACGTTGCTGGGCGGGTCTGCCGCGTTGATGGCCGACACTTGGGCGTCAATTCTCTCAAAGCGGTCCACGGTGGTAGCGGAGTCCAGGAGAAAGTAAGCATCGAAAAAGTTGGGGTGGCAGATTCGCCTGAGCCTGAGCTGCTCGGCTTCGAGTCTTTCATCGCATGTTGCCTCTTTGGGGAAAAGAGACCAGAGCAGTCCCTGAACAGCGTCTGGGCAATCTGCGGTGGCCTTGATGAGGCTGTCGATTTGCTCGATGTCCTTTTTCCGGCGTTCCTGATTGAAGAGTAAACGGATGGCCCAATCATCTTCGGAACCCGTTTCTGGCCTCAGGATCCAGGAGTTCTCGATGACGAACTCAAAAAGGCGGGGCTGGCGTTGGCGGAGAATCTGCCACACGAAAGCGTCAAAAGGATTGAGCTTTGACGCCAGGAGGGAGCGCCGCGAGAGGGCAACGCAAGCACGCTTTACTTGCCTTGGCGTGCGCAGCATCTGACGAATGTCGGAGAAATTCTCTTTCATCCGTTCTTCGAAGTCCTTCGCAAAGCGGTCCAACCGGTCTTGCGCGGGTTTTGGTAGATGCTGCCTGATGTAGTCCGTAAGGTTCTCGCCACGTGCAGGTGGAAGGACCCACTCGTCCTCAACGACTTTGTCCATGAAGTCCCGGGCCAGTGCGGGTTCTCCTTTGGCGACGAGTTGATGGACGGATGCGCGATCGTAGGCCAAAACATACACAACACCAGGAATGGATGCGCACAGCCGGACGGTCTTGATTAGGCTTTGAAATTCGGCTGGATCGAGCCGATCCACGTCGTCAATCACGACGAGGAAACGGTCCTGCATTGATTGGACTGCGTCTAGAAGGCGGAGCTTGAGGGTATCGATTTCATCAGCCGAGGCGAGAGCCTTGGAAATCGCTTCCAGCGCGGGCACGCTCTTTACCGCGGGAGAGACGATCGAAAGATAGCGTGTGAGTGTGCGCTTCAGGTCCGGCAGGAGATAGTGCTGTTGGATTTCTTTGACCAGGCTGGCAAGGACGGCTTCCGTGAGACGACCGGTTTCACGGAAAGCCCAGGAGTCGATTCGCACTACACGGAGAGCGGCCTGGCATTTGGCAGCCACCGCGTTGATGATGGTCGTTTTGCCGGAACCCCATGGCCCGACCAGACCGATTACGTGACAACTGTGGGGGTCGCTCTCCAAAATCGCACTCGCCAGGGCCGAGACGAATTTACCACGTCCGAAGGCGTCCGTCTGAGGGGTCAAATCCGGCAGCGGTTCGTCAACTGGTGTTGATGGTGCGCACGCGCTGACGCCCGAACGTCCAATTTGGTTCTTGCGCAAGCGTCGCCAGCGGATAACCGTGGGAGCGAGTGAAACGGCAGCCAGAACCGGAGACCAGCACCAGGCGGATGAATTCGCGCCGAGGTTCCAGGCTTGCCTGGAAATGATGTTGGCGATGGTGGTCAGAACGAATCCTGCGGATGCCCCCACCAAGAAAACATCGAAGTGGATCGGGGCCCGGTTGTTGGACCAGCGACGAAAGGAGTCCTTTGTCTTCGCCCAAAAAGTTCCGCATATCCCGGCCAGCACGAGCAAGACTGCGATCAACGAGCCCGTATGCTCCTTCAGGCTGAGCGAAGACAGGGGCGGAAGTTGCACCAATCTGCTGAAGTTCTCTGCCGCAAGCCACACCAGCCCGGCGATCAAAACCGTCCAGGATTTCTGGACTGGGGTCCACAACGGCTCTTTTGGGCTTGGCTTCACGAGGTTTCTTGGTTTCGACCAGCACGCTGGATGAACTCAGGTGCAAAAGCCCGGTGGAAATCCACGGCCTTCTTGACGGCCCAGTCCAAAAGGGCCGGGCTATCGGAATCCGTGAGAATCTGCGCCCTATTGTAGGCCGCGATACGGCACGCCCGCTTGTCGTCCAGCCTTTCCCACTTCAAAGGTTCGCCAACGATCGCTTCGATACTTGCCCTGTGCGCAAGTAGTTCATCAAAACATCGTCTGTTCGCTTCCCTTTCCCCGGCATCGAGGTAGAGCTCGACACGGGCTTGCTTTCGCCGCGTGAAGGAAAACCAAGTGCCCAGTTTTAGCAGCTCGCGGTCGATGAACTCGCGGGCGCAGTCATCAGCGACGCTGAAGAAGGACCGGACGAATCCGCAGTAATCCACGAGGACGCCGGAGTGGACATTGAAAACGGTCATGGTTTAGGTTCTTAAATTACATTGAAGACCCGCATTTCGGCGTAAGCCGTAGCCTCTGCTAGGGATTGAATTGTCCTCTCACGAATGGACTTGTCGACTTCCTTCCCGAGGACACCCAGCACCTGTTCGCCAAGAAGGTCGGCAAGCCGAAGCGCAGCAGCATGCGCGATCAGCGAATAATTGTGTGAACAAAGACGAATCAGGACTTGCCGGTCCTTTTTCCCTGCTGCGCCGACGAGAGCGTAGGCAACCAAACGAACGAGGAACGGCCGATTGTCAGGGTTCCTGAGGGGCAACAGATCGTTGCGATCAGCCGCTCGCCGTTCCTGAGCGCTCAGATATCCCCAAAAATCCTTTCGGCAGAGGAATCCGACGACGAATCCAGGTATTCCAGCAGGGTCTCTTGCCGTGAGTGCCCCCGCGGCGTATCCAAGTTGGGTATGATTCCAAATGTTAACCTTCTCGCTGGCCGTGGCGATACGGTCCACGAGCGTCCTGAGGTCTTGGAGAGCCCCATGCTCCAGCGCTGCAAGGATTATTGGCCGAGTCGGTGGCCTCAGCTCGAGGTTGCCGACACTTCGGCGGAGTACCGCCAGGAAGTCCTCTCGCATGGCCCTGCGGATAGCGTCCGCTAGGGCGAGCGGCTTCGCGTAGTTCCGTCGGAGCCTGAAGTAGTCAGGCGGCCGGCGGGTCCAACGGCAGAACACACGCAAGAGTGCCGTAAAGTCTCTGAGAGAAGTCCGGTGACCGATAGCCTCTAACGCCAGGAGGGCTTTTGCTTTCGGCAAACGCTCGCAGAGTCTCAAAAGCTCGGGCAGGCGGCCCGTTTTCACTAGGACGAGAGCCCTGGAGAAGATCAGAATGCGACCCGGTGGGCGCAGCCGCAAGAGGTCTCGGTTTCGTTCGGCGACCTCCGACGCCGTCGATGCGTTGGCGAGCGCGCGTAACGCCGAGAACTCCACGAGCGCTCGATTAGGGCTCTGCTGGTCTAGTGGCCAGGGGGCCGCCATAAGGACAAGCCTGAAGTACGCCTGAAGCACAGGCAGGCTGCCACTTTCCCTCAGCCGCTGGATCCAAGTCAACCCGCCTGCTCCGATCCTATGGCCGACTATCAACAGCGCGGCGTCGCGCACATCTTCCCTGTCGTGCCGCAGCCCGTAGAGGAGCGCCTGTTCCGGGACACGTTCGGAGTCAATCGCCATCAGACGCATCAGTTCCCAGGAGCGTTTATATCCTCGGAACGGGGAAAAATCTCCGCTGGGGAAGGGCTCTTCGCCGAGCTTGCGCTTCAGCAGCGCGATCCGCATTTGTTCGTCCGCTTCCAGTTCTAGGCCACCTTGGGCGCCCACGATGAGGTCTTTCAGCCTTGGCGCCGGCTCTTGCAGCAGCCAGAATAGAGCCGGCCCTGCCCCCTGGATCCACGACGCCAAGAGGATTCGCAGTTCAGGTTCCTCAGGGATGATGCGATGTCGGTGCTTGTACAACATCAGCAGTTCATCCGACGTCAGGGAACTTCGGGTAGTCGCGTAGGCTTGCGCCTTCGATGAAAGCAGTTCTCGAAAGCGCTTGAATTCCCGTTCCTCGGAATCGGCAAGCTCATTGATGATCTTACGCGCGACAAAATCGTGGGACACTTCGTAGTAGCTGCCGATATGCCGGACGAGTCGCAGATCGATCAGCTTTTCCAGGGCCGCTTCGGACTCTGGCTTGGTCAAGCCGCTGTCTACCTGGACCTCGTCAATTTCCTTTTGGGCTTTTACGCCGTAGCTTCTGACGAGTGACACTAGTACCGATTTTAAATGGCCCTGTGCGTCTTGTGCATATGCAAGCTGGCGAGAGAGGTAGCTTCCAACAATTCCAGACATTCCGCCTGCACGTTCGTAGTCGGCGTACGTGAGGGGGCTTCGACCGATTCGTGATTCTTTCCACAGGTGGCCAATCAGCATTTGGACGTACGGCGGATATGTGCCCTGAACGCCTGTCCCGTGACTTGCGTTGATTAGGTCGGCCACAATGTGGTCTGCCTCGCCCGCGCGGAGTTTGAGGCGAACGGATAGATCGCGCAAAGCTCTCGTAATCTCCGCCCACAGCCTGTCGGGGTTCAGGCCCCCTAAATAGACACGCGGAAGGCCGCTAGGGGAGCCGCTCATCGCTTGCCAATACTCGCCCAATCGGGCCTCAAGATCCGCTCGGTACGCAATCAGGGTTTTCACGGATGGGCTAGACAGGTTTCTGAGAGTCGTCAAACTTGAGACGAGAGCCTTGGTCTCCTCAATCTGCCCAGAGCCCAACACGTCCTCAAATTGGTCAATGATGAGGAGTAAAGTCTTGCCCCTCAAGGCCGCCTCTGCCTCGGCGACAACAGCAGGCAGTTCAGCACGGTGTGACTTTGCACCGCCAAAGATGGTCGAGTAAAGCTGCTGCACGATATCGCTGCAGGGGAGGCCCAGTGGTCTGGAATAGACAGGACGGAATCCTTGGTTGACGATAGCCGGAATCAGGCCGGCGTGGATCAGCGAAGTCTTTCCGACGCCTGACTCCCCGAGCATCAGGACCGTTGGCTCTTCGCCCAACCGTCTTGCTAGTTCATTGACCTTGTCCTGCCTGGAGATTAGGTAACGCTGGAACTGGCTTGTCAAGAACTCCATGCCTATCGGCTGATTCAGTCGGCGTGGTGCAGGCAACGCGAACCTGCGGACTCTGGTCGGTAGGGTGCTGAAGTGTTGGTCGAGCTTTCGCCGGACGTCCCGAAGTATGAAAAAAGGCAGGTCAGCCCCGGTCTGGAACAGGGTGTAGGTGTGCTCGGCGGCTTTGTGTCTCAGGCCCTTCCTTCCCGCTTCAGCGGCCGAGCTCTTGTCCTTGTGCCCAAGGACCCAAGTCGACTTCTCATCGATTACGTAGAGCAGTATGTCCTTCAGTGTGCCCGTACTGAGGCTTTGCTTTGCTTCATCAAGCTCGAGCTCAGTGATGGATTTGCCGATCGTTGGGTCAACTGTCCCGTAGCGATGAGCATAAATGCCGACGAAAAGATCGCAGTCGCGGACCCTTCTCACCGACAGGATGTCTGGAGGAGCTGCATCGCTGCCGAACGTCTCCATGATGGTCAGGTCCGCCTCAAAAACTCCCTGGAGCCACTTTATGACCTCGGCCCTCGTCTGGCTGAGGTCTACGTAAGTGGAGCTCAGGAAAACGCGCACTTCACGTTTGGCTGTCACTGGCACCCTCCTGTAAGGCGGTCCCATGCCTCCAAGACTAGACGGCCGGTGCGGTATTCGCCGAGTTCGTCCTCCGGCAATCGCTGCATGCCGACCAAGAGCCGGCACTGGTGCCCATCGCCGCCGGGCCACGCTTCGACGCGCGCGTCGAGTTCTTTCCAGCCGCGCAGGTTGAAGTAGCCAACGCAGAAGTCGGAACGGTAGGAGACCTCCAGAGTCTGGTCCAGGGCTGGAAGCAGTTCACGTTGGATATTGTCGAAGATGCGGGGCATTGGGTGATTAGAGGAAATCCAGGTTCGTTCGCGGGGGTAGGATGGGCGATTCGCCGCCTCTTGAAAAGGTAATCATAGCAGGCCACTGGATTTGAGGGGCTGTCCAAGTTCAAGGATGGCGACGGCACGGGGGCTGTTCAGGACTGTGGCGGCCATGAGAGCGCCATGCTCGGTGAAGGCGTAGGGAGGATACTTGACGTTCTGCCCTTGTTTCAAGGTCACAATTTGTGACCTTGAACGCCGCACCGCCTCTGCCTCGTCCAAGGTCAAGCGGAACATGAAATCGGCAGGGAACCGCTCCGCATTGCGTTTGACGGCCTGGTTGAAAGCTTTTGTCGGTACTCCGTAGATCGCAGCCAGATCGGGTGCGAGAATTACCCTATGATCACGCACGGTGAGGATCAGGGTTTCAATGTCTGAAGCCGGGGCCTGGGGGCTGTTTTTCTTCATGGTTTCATCGGGTGCCCAATGCAATCCTGCGGGGGCCTGGCTTCGGCGAATTCGGCGAGGTCCGGCATTTTCAATGTCTTTTTCGAGAGGCGAGGACGTAGTTTGCAGCGCAGCCGCCGTTTCGGCTCGAGCTTCTTCCAAAGCCGTTCATCGGCGTTAAACTGGTCCACCAGGTGCTGGGTGGCTCGCTGTTCGGGCGGCATACTGTAGTATGGGTTCACGGCTGGCTTTCCTCCTGCATCTTGCCTTTTCAGTTCGGGCTTTCAACTCAATTCCATCCAGCATTTGAGGGCAGCTTTGACGCCCTGGGGGGCCTGAACTCGCTTGAGGTAGGTGTTCTTGAGGTGCGCCTCTACGGTTTTGCGGATGTCGCGGAGGGTCTTGTCTTCTAGGTTGCGATGGCGGGGCGTGTCGGGCCGGGAGCAGATCAGCGTCAGGATCTCTGCAGGCTCTTCGAGGATTTTAGCCGCGAAGTCTTCGCGCATTTTGATGAAGGCGCGCACGACATAGACGCTCATAACCACGGCGCGGGGACTGCTCAAGACCATGGCGGCCATAACGGCGCCGTGTTCGGTGAAGGCGCGGACCCGCTTGGAGAATCTGAGCTTCTGCAGGGATATCACACTTTGTGACATCCTCAGGATCTCCTCGCGGCTCAGGTCGAAGATAAAGTCGCCGGGGAAGCGGTCGAGATTGCGCTTGATCGCCTGGTTGAGGGCCTTGGTTTTAGCGCCGCACAGATCAGCCAACCGGGCCGCCAACTCCCGCGACAAACGCCGCCGGCTCCAGTCCGCATGGGCTGCCCGCCACTGCCAGCCAGAAATGTCATGTCGGGGAAACAAGGATGTTTTTTGCTTGCCGACAGGGCCTCTTCTATAACTCTGGGAGCGGCAAGACAAATGAAATCTATGGACCGCAACGCAACGGGCGCTATGGACGGTTCGATAAGCAGGAACTGCCCGGTCTGCGGGGAGGCCCAGGGGCGGGGATGGCTGGAGAAGGGGGGCCTGCGGCTGGCGCGTTGCGGGCGCTGCTCGATGGTCTATGTGAATCCCGTGCCCGCCGAGTTCGCCTCGGGCCGATACTATGATCAGGTTGGCGCGGACTATTATCTTTCTGCGGCGAAGCTGGAGGGCGATTACGCCGCAGAGCGCTTCGAGCGGGAGTTGCGCCTGTTCCGGAGGCATTGCCGGAGGGGGCGGGTGCTGGATGTCGGCTGCTCGTCAGGGGCGTTCCTGTTTCACCTCAAGGGCCGCTTTCCGGGGGATTATGAGGTTCTGGGAACTGATGTGAGCGGCGCGCCATTGGATTATGCGGAGTCGCGCGGGGTTCCCGTGGTCCGAGGCGATTTTCCGGCCCAGGATTTCGGCGGGAGGCAGTTCGAGGCGGTCTCGTTCTGGGCGGTACTCGAGCACCTGGCCGAGCCGCGTTGCTTTCTTGCTCGAGCCTGGCAAGCGCTGAGGCCGGAGGGGGTCTGCTTCGTGCTCGTGCCGAACCTGGGTTCGCTGGCGATGCGCCTGCTGGGCGCGCGCTACCGCTACGTTTATCCCCAGCACCTGAATTACTTCACGCGAGCGACCCTAAGGCGGTTGGTGGAAGAGCGGTTTGTGGTGGTCGAAACGCGGTTCACCCATTTCAACCCGGTGGTGGTTTGGCAGGACTGGCGGGGCGGGGCAGCGGAGGTCTCGAACCTGGAACGGGCGGCGTTGCTCAAGCGCACGACCGCCTGGAAGCAGAACCGCTGGCTCAAGCCCGTGAAGGGCCTCTACCGGATCGCGGAGTTGAGCCTGGCGACGTTCGGGCTGGCGGACAATTTGGCCATGGTGCTCCGGAAGAGGCCGTGATTTCCGGGTTGCCGCTGGGCGGAAGACCGTTACACTGGCGGTGGTTGCTGTCTATGGCTGGAGACGGGCCTGATTGGACAGCCGCAAAGAAAGTGAGCTTTGAACATGAGGATGATGAACCCCCTGGGACGATACGTGGCCCTGGCGGCTTTGGCTTTGCTGGGAGCGCCGGTTTGCCCCTATGCAGGCAGTTTTTTCACTGATTTCAATTCGGGCCTGCCGCCCGGGTGTGCCCTGTTCGGCGCTTCGGTTGTCTCGCCCAACGACGGGACGGGGGAAGGGTACACCAACAGCGGTTGTCTGCAACTGAGCGGAGACCTTGGCGGCCTGGGCGGCTCCTTCATCATCACCAACGACCTGGATAGCGGCAATGCCGTGGTGAGCTTTACTGCCGCCTTCAAGGTGTTGATGGCCGGGGGAGACACGGCTGCCGGGTTCAGCTTCAATTTCGCCCCTGACCTGCCGTTGGCCCCTATCCCCATAGAAGGGGCCGGCAGCGGTTTGACTGTCGAGTTTGACACCCTCATCGATGCGCCGCCTGAGCCTGCCCCGGCCATTGACGTGAAGGTGGCCGGCACGGTGTGCGCCAGCGCCTTCTACGAGGGTCTGCAAGCGGGCGGTTTTGTCGACGCGGTCATTCAACTCAATCCGAACAACACGCTGGACGTGATCTATGACGGCTTCTATGTCTGTTCGAACCTGGACCTTAAGGCCTGCGGCTATGCGCCGGCAGCCGGGAGCCTGTTCGGCTTTGGCTCCATCACGGGAGCAACTAACGACGACCACTTCATCGATAACCTGAGCATCGTCACCTCGACCACGCCCGCTCCTTACATCCAGTCCTTTGCCCCTCGAGGACGGCAGGCGCAAACCAACAGCGCGATAGATATCGTGCTGGAGAATGACCTCACTGCGGTGGACCCCTCGTCGGTGGTGCTGACCCTGGACGGCGCTGCCGTTCGTCCGACCATTACGACCAACGGGAGTGAGACGAGTCTGCATTTTGCGCCACTGTCCGGCTTCGCGTTCTCTTCGGTCCATGCCGTGAACCTGGCCTTTGCCGACAACGCGGCGGCTGGGCCCCGGCAGTTTACCTGGGATTACGGTTTCACCGTTGCCGGTCCGCCGTTCATTCCCGGGTCCTATACGACGCTGTTCTCGGACGGCTTTGAGAGCTATGCCCTGGGGCCGCTGGACAAGAATCCCCTGTACTATAGTCCCGGCGACGGCCCCAATTACGCCCCGGACGGCTCGGGTAATCCGTGGTTCGGGCCCACGCCGCCCAACGCCCTGGTCATGACGGCTGAAAATGGGGTGACCCCGCACAGTGGCAACCAGATGCTCGGCGGCGCCGCGCCCGGAGCCCTGGGCACGAATTGGTGCAACATCGCCTATCGAGTGGGCGGCGGGCAGAACTTCGCGAGCGACTGCATGCTCGACTGGTGGTTTTACGACCCTCTGGGCAACGCTCCCAACGCCGCCGACTTTGAAGATTATGTCGCCCTCTGCAGTTACAATACCGCCCCTACCAACACAGACTATCCTGAGTCCTCGACGCCCGAGGATAACGGCAATCTCTATGCCGGGCTGGTCTTCTCCTCGCAATACCAACGGCTCTCCCTCGGCGCTTCCGTGTACCTGCCGGAGGACGGAGCTTATGACAGCTCCAAGTACCAGGCGCGGATAGCAGGCGCCTCCCTCGGCTACGGCCAAGGCTGGATCGACACCCCCATGCAACGCAGCGTCGGCTGGCACCACGCCCGCATCATCCTGGGCCCGCTGCTTGCGGACGGAACGGTCAATGCCTATTTTTACATCGACGACCTCCTCACACCGGTCTATTGGGGCAACTCCATCAACAGCAGCGGATTCAACGTTATCGAGGTCAACAGCGCCCAGGCCAACACTGTCGGTTACTTCGATGACGTCAGTTTCGCAGTGGTGGGAACGGGGACGACACCCCCAACCGGCCTCTCGATTGCGCGCGCGGGCAAAATGGTGGCCATCTCCTGGCAGGGCAGTGCGACGCTGCAATCCGCCCCGCTTCTGAGCGGTCCCTGGGGCGATGTGACCGGGGCGACCAGCCCGTACCCCTACGACCCTGCGTCCGGGCCGATGCGATTCTTCCGGTTGAGGACGGGGACCGTTTCCACCAGCCTCTCGATTGCGCGCGCGGGCAAAATGGTGCTCATCTCCTGGCAGGGCAGTGCGACGCTGCAATCGGCCCCGCTTCTGACTGGTCCCTGGGGCGATGTGACCGGGGCGACCAGCCCGTACCCCTACGACCCTGCGTCCGGGCCGATGCGATTCTTCCGGTTGCAGAACTGAAAAAGACGCTTGACGCTTGGGGGCCAGTTCAGGCAGCATCAGGCCATCGGGTGCCTGCGCGTCTCTTCTCGGGTCCCCCACCCACCTCCTCTCGGCGACGGGCGCCCGGCCTTCCATTCAGGGGCCTGCAACTGGCTAATGCCTGTGTCCTCCCTCGCGGGGGCGGTGGAATTGGCGCAAGGCGCGCCGGAGAGCCTCGATCTCGTATTCGTCGGCGTCCTTTTGCCGCTCGGCCACCTCGAGCGTCTCGAGGACTTCCTCCATCTGTTCGAGTCCTTGCCGGAAAGTCTCGATAATCTCATTGACCTCTTCGATGGCCTCTCTGACGGCCGCCGGCGCAGCCGGCTGAGATTGGCGCGCAGAGGAGGGCGGAGCATAGGACCCGCGCTCGGCCGAGGCAGGCCGGCAAGCGGGCTGCGGCGCTCTTGGGGGCTCGCCGGGGGGCGCGCCTTCAGGCCCTGTTGCCGCCTCGGGCTGGGGTGCGGATTGGGGTTCTTCTGCGGGCTCACGCTCCATCACCATTTCCGGTTCAGAGACGGTTTCGCCAGGCGGCGGAGGTTCGGCGGCCAGGGGCGACACCGCAGGCGAGCCGGTCAGTTCTGCGGGCGGCTGCCCGGTCTGGTCCTCGGCCGGCTGCGGGGATTCGACCCCGGATGGCAGCCGGGGCCGTCCGCGCCCGCGGCCTCTGTAGCCTGAGCGCCGTCCCCGTCGCGCCGCATAGGGCGGCTTGGGCTTCTCAGGTTGCGGCATTCCGGTGTTCGGTTCTTGTTCGGGAGCCATTTTTATTTCAAATTGCCCTGAATGGCTGCAAATGCAATGGGAATTTATCGGTTGGACGTTGGACTGCGGTTTCGCCATGATTCAGGGGCATGAACAAGTATCAGGCCATTCGGGGGCGGCCGGGTCTGGCCCTGCTCCTTTGGTTGGCGGCAGCGGCGCCCGGCTCTGTCCCCGCGCAATCCATTGCAGATTCCAGCTCGCTTTCCAATGCCTTGTCTTCGGCTGTGCCAGGCTCCCGCAAACCGAGCATCATTTTCATCCTGGCCGATGACCTCGGCTACGGCGACCTGGGTTGTTACGGCCAGAGCAAAATCAAGACGCCGAACCTGGACCGGCTGGCGGCCCAAGGCATGCGGTTTACCAGTTTTTATGCCGGGAGCACGGTTTGCGCCCCGTCGCGTTGCGCCTTGATGACCGGCCTGCACACCGGTCATGCCTATATCCGCGGCAACGCCACCCTGGCGCTGCGGCCCGAGGACCGGACGGTAGCGGAGGTGCTCAAGCAGGCCGGCTATCACAACGGGTTGGCGGGCAAATGGGGCTTGGGCAACGAACACACCACCGGCGTGCCCCAGAAGAAAGGGTTCGACCAGTTTATCGGGTTCCTGGATCAGGTGCATGCGCACGACTACTACACCGATCACCTCTGGCGCTACGACCCCGCGACGGGGTATGACAAGGAGCAGACCTTTTTCGAAAACATGGACGGCAAAAAGGGGCTCTATGTCGAGGACCTCTTCACGACCTACGCGACCAACTTTGTGCGCATCCACCGGCCCGACTCGTTCAATCATTTCCGGCCGTTCTTTCTTTACCTGGCCTACACCATACCCCACGCCAACAACGAGGAAGGCAACCGCACCGGCAACGGCATGCAAGTGCCCAGCGACGCGCCTTACTCGGACCAGCCCTGGCCGCAAACCGAAAAGAACAAAGCTGCCATGATTACCCGTCTGGACCGGGACGTCGGGCTGCTCATGGACAGGCTGCGCCAACTCAGGATCGAGGACAACACGATCCTCTTCTTCTCGAGCGACAACGGCCCGCATAAGGAAGGGGGCGTGGACCCGAACTTCTTTTCGAGTGGCGGCCCCTTGCGCGGCATCAAGCGCGACCTTTACGAAGGCGGTATCCGCGTGCCCCTGATCGTGCGCTGGCCGGGCAGGATCGAGGCCGGCCAGGTCAACGACGACCCCTGGGCCTTCTGGGACTTCCTGCCCACCGCCGCTGACATCGCGGACGCCCCGGCGCCCCCCGGTCTCGACGGCCTCTCCATGCTCCCAACACTCCTCGGCCAGACCCAAACCAACCGGCATGACTTCCTCTATTGGGAATTCCATGAGCGCGGTTTCCAGCAAGCCATCCGCATGGGCGACTGGAAAGCCCTCCGCCCTCAGCCCGGGCAACCGCTGGAGCTTTACAACCTCAAGACCGACCTCGGCGAAAGGCACAACGTCGCCGCCCAAAATCCCGAGGTCGTGGCGAAAATCGAGGAATACCTCAAGACTGCCCGGACAGATTCCGACCACTGGCCCATCAAGAAGCCCGCCCCGGCAGGGGAAATCCGAAGGCCGAAGGCCGAAATCCGTCAGGAGTTCTGAGGCTTGCATTGCGCCTGAAAAGTGGCAGGTTCTATCAGAATCAGTCAACGGAAGCCTAAATGAGCGCCGAAGAGCCAATCGAACTTGAGGGCACGATTTCCACTGTGTTGCCCGGCACGATGTTCAGAGTGAGGCTGGACAACCAGCATGAAATCCTGGCCCATCTCTCCGGCAAGATGCGCAAGCACTTTGTCCGCCTGACCGTGGGCGACCGTGTTCGGTTGGAAATGTCTCCCTACGACCTGAGCAAAGGCCGAATCACCTACCGGCTCCGCTAGTTCGGGGACACCACACTAGCCTCCTTGAAGTCTGAGGCTTCGCCTCGTTAGCCTGTCCTGCCGAGTCTGCCCGGCGTTGGCTTTGACAGACGGAACCGCCCGTGCTATCTTCATCCTGCTCCGTTACTGGAGAGAGTTGCGGTTTTGCCGTGGCAGCGCATGTCCTGGCCGTCTTCGCTTGCAAGTGAGGAGATCGGGTGTCCTCCGCATGGGTTCCTGCCGGCATGAACGCCAATCCCGTTGGTTGAATGAAAGCATTGTGATCGATATGGCCTTGAAGAACAAGACGATGAGAAACCGCTCCGGGAGAAGGGTGAAGCCGGCCACTGCCTCCTTGCGCGCGCGGACGCGCAGGTGGGTTGGGCCTTCGCCGCGGCGGAACCGCATTCCTGAAGCGGCGGCAAACCCGGTGCTGGAACCCCTCGGGCCGGAACCGGTCCAAAGCGGCCATGAACAACCCACGGAACCCGTCTCCCGCGACTGGGTGCAAGGCAGCCCGCTGCAGCTTTACCTCAGGGAGATCGCCCAGGTCAAACTGCTGACTCCGAAAGAAGAGACGATGCTGGCGCATCGAATCAGGAAAGGCGATGAGCAGGCGCGGGAGCAGATGATCAAGGCCAACTTGCGGTTGGTGGTCAAGATAGCGCACGATTACGACGGACTGGGGTTGCCGTTGCTGGACCTTATCAGTGAGGGCAATATCGGTTTGATCAAGGGGGTGGAGCGATTTGACCCCTCCAAAGGGGCCAAGCTCTCCACTTATGCCGCCTGGTGGATCAAGCAGGCCGTCAAACGGGCCTTGGCAAACCAGTCAAAGACCATCCGGTTGCCGGTCCATGTTGTCGATAAGGTGGCCCATATCCGCCGAGCCGAGCTGAGGCTGCGGGAGCTGCTCGACCGTGAGCCGACCGATGAGGAGGTGGCAGCGGACGTGGGGATCAAGCCCGGGCGGGTGCGGGAATACCGCCAGGCCAGCAAAGCGCCGGTCCCGCTGGACGCCCCCTTGGGCGCCAGTGACGACACCAATCCTGTCGCCGAAGTGGTCGCGGATGCCAACGCGGCGGCCCCTTTCGATCACCTCGTCAAGGCGAGCGACACCGAATTGCTGAGGGAGATCTTTGCGACCCTCGCCCCGCGGGAAAAGGCGATCCTCTCGATGCGCTTTGGCCTGGAGGATGACACGCCCAGGACTTTGGAAGAAGTCGGCGCGCGTTTTGGCGTGACGCGCGAACGCATCCGGCAGATTCAGAACGAGGCGATCCAGAAACTGAGGACCAAGGCCCAGAAGCGCGACCGCCTGCCCGCCGAACGGATAGTGGCATTGGCAGAGTAGGGAGCCGGCGACGTTTGCGAAAGGCGACGGATTGCCCCCGGCTTAGCGCCCGAGGTTTTCCAGGAACCCTTCCAGCTTGACGCGGCGCGTGGGGTGACGCAATTTGCGCAGGGCCTTGGCTTCGATCTGGCGAATGCGCTCGCGAGTGACGTTGTACTGCTGGCCGACCTCCTCGAGGGTGCGCGGGCAGCCGTCAGACAGGCCGTAGCGCAGCTCCAGGATTCTGCGCTCCCGCTCGTTCAAGCCGTTGAGCACTTCGGAAAGATGGCCTCGCAGCAGATTAAAGCTCGTGGCCTCGCTTGGGTTTTCGGCGGTCTTGTCCTCGATGAGGTCGCCGAAATGGGTTTCTTCGGCGTCCCCCATCGGAGATTGCATCGAGATGGGCTGCTGGGCGATTTTCAACACCGTGCGGACTCGCTCGACGGACATCTCCATGGCATCGCCCAACTCCTCCGGGGTGGCCTCCCGGCCGAGCTCCTGCATCAAGCGCTTTTGGGTCCGCCAGAGTTTGTTGATGGCCTCGATCATGTGCACGGGGATGCGCACGGTGCGGGCCTGGTCGGCAATGCAGCGGGTGATGGACTGCCGTATCCACCAGGTGGCATAAGTGGAGAATTTGTAGCCGCGCCGGTACTCGAACTTTTCGACGCCTTTCATCAGCCCCATGTTCCCTTCCTGAATCAGGTCCAGGAATGACTGGCCGCGGTTGGTGTACTTCTTGGCAATGGAGATGACCAGGCGCAGGTTGGCCTCCACCATCTGCGCTTTGGCTTCGCGCGCGCGGCTTAGGGCGGCCTGCAGCTCACCCCAGAGCCGCACAAAGTCCTCCGCCGGCATGCGCACAAAACGTTCAAGGGTTTTGAGGCCGTCCTTCTCGCTCTGGAGGAGGCCCTGCTGGGAAGCGGACATCGAGCCGGCCTGGGCTTTCTCTATGGCGGCGCGGCTGGCCATCATCCTCTCCAAAACGTTCTCGGCCATCAAGGCCATCTCCTCGATCACCTTTTGCTTGAGGCGAAAGAGGACGAAAGCAACCTCGAGCTTCTGGTTCTGACGCTTGAGTTCCCTGGCCAGGCGCGCGCGCGCGGGTTTCGAGCTTGCGGCCTGCCACCGGCAGAACAGCCTGTCGGCCTGCCCGTCGAGGTCCTGAACTCTCGTGACTAGCCGCCGCAAGCCGGCCATGTGATGCTCCCGGCGATCGAACAGTTTGTCCACAATCACGCGGTCGAAACGTTCCCTGGGCGGCTCGGCCAGGAGTTTCTCGGCCGTGGCGATGTGCTCTTTGGCGGCAAAGCCCATGGCGTAAATGGTCCGCTGGATTTCGCCCTCGGCGTGCTCGATCCGCCGGCAGATCTCGATCTCCTGCTCGCGGGTTAGCAACGGCACTTTGCCCATTTGCCTCAGGTACGTCCGGACCGGGTCGTCCAGGGCGTCGAACTGGGCTCCGCCAGTCTCGTCCTCCGCCTCGGATGAGCCGGGGCGATCCGTCTCGGAGGGGTCGAGGATTTCAATTTCCAGGTTGCGGAGTTTGATCAGGATTTGATCCAGGTCCTCGGGTGTGGCCACCTCGGCGGGCAGGGCCTCGCTGACGTCTTCATGGGTAAGGTAGCCCTGCTCGCGGGCAAGGCGCACCAAGTCTTTGAGCTTCTCGGCAAGGTTCACCCCGCGACGCCCGCTTTTGCCCGGGACGGGCCGTTGGGGTCTGGGCAAGCCGGCGCCAGGCCTGGCGGGCGCCGGGCCGGGTGTGTCAGGCCGCCGGGCCGGTGCTGGATGAGCAAACGACGACCCCGCCGTAGCGGCAGCCGGCCGCTTCGATTTGCTCTCCTGCTTTTGAGGTCTCGCTTTCTGCATAATCCCGCCCAAACTCCGGGCGCCCACTGCCCCAATGGCCAGTCTCCACTGCGGGCTGCGGGCGGTCCTCGAGCCCCCCCTCGGTGGGCTCAACGACCGGCAACCCGTCGCAGAGCATACAGCTTCCCCCGCAAACTCAAAGAAATAAACGCGCCTCAAAAAGCATTCCCTTGCCGGCGACAAAAGGACTATCTTTGGGCGCAGTTATGTTTGAGACCGAAGCGTCGTCGAGCGCTCTTGGGTTGCCCCGCGCGCCGTTGGACCCCTATGCAGTGCTGCGGAATCGGGATTTTGCCTTTTACCTGGTTGGGCGCTTCGTGGCGGCCCTGGGCCAGCAGATGCTCACGGTGGCCCTCGGTTGGGAGTTGTATAAACGAACCAACTCTGCCCTGGCCCTGGGGATGGTGGGCCTGACGCAGATGATGCCGATGGTTCTCTTTGTCCTGGTGGCGGGGCACGTGGCGGACAACTTCAGTCGCAAGCGGATTATCCTGGTGACAACCTTCGTCACCGTGTGCGCCAGCGCGGGGTTGAGCTTCATTTCCGCCTGGCGCGCCCCGGTCTTTTGGATTTACTTCTGCCTCTTCGCCGCCGGGACGGCGCGCACGTTTCTCTGGCCGGCCAGCGCGGCGTTTCTCCCGTGCCTGGTCCCGCGGGAGCAATTCTCCAGAGCCGTCACCTGGAACAGCGGCAGCTTCCAGCTCTCCTCGGTGGCGGGTCCGGTGGCAGGCGGGGCGCTCATTGCGCTTACCGGGCGGTTCTGGCCGGTTTATACTCTCAACGCGGCCGCCGCCCTGGTTTGCCTGGCGCTGATCGGTTTTGTGCGGCGCGACCCTGTCGTCGCCGTGAAGGAGAAGATGACCACCGAGAGCCTGGTGGCCGGTCTCAGGTTTGTCTTCGCCACCCCGATGATCCTGGGCACCCTCACCCTCGATTTGTTCGCGGTGTTGTTAGGCGGCGCCACGGCCTTGTTGCCCATGTATGCCAAGGACATCCTGGAGGCGGGCCCCAGTGGCCTTGGGTTTCTCCAGGCGGCGCTGCCCTTGGGTTCGTTGTTCTGCGCGCTCCTCCTGGCCCACCGCCCGCCGCTCGAAAAGGCCGGCAGCGCCATGCTTCGGGCGGTCACTGCCTTCGGCGTGGCGACGATTATCTTTGGCTACTCCCGCTCGTTCTGGTTGTCGTTCCTGATGCTCTTTCTCTGCGGCGCGGCGGACACTATAAGCATCGTCGTCCGCCATACGCTGGTCCAGGTGCTGACTCCCGATGAAAAACGCGGCCGCGTCTCTGCCGTCAACAGCCTGTTCATCGGCACGTCAAACGAGTTGGGCGGCTTTGAATCAGGCTCGGTTGCCTACCTCGCCGGCCCGGTCTTCTCGGTCGTCTCCGGCGGCCTTGGCACGATCCTCGTCGTCATCGCCGTCGCCCTCATCTGGCCCGGCATTCGCAAGTTCGGCCGCCTCGATGTCCCCTGAACCGGAGTCCAGGACGGCGTCCGAAAAATCCGCCGAACTGAAAACCTTTCCGCCGCCTTTGTCGAACGCCCTATGGCTGCTGGAGGGCGCGAATGAGTTCACGCGTCTGGGGCAGGCCCTCAGCAGGTCTAATGACTTCGGCCGAGTAGAGCAAGCAGGCCAGCGCCAGTTCACCCTCGAACCCGGCTATGCCCGTATGGGCGGCGTACCGCTGGAACGGCGCCGAATTGAGCAATTCCTTCACCCGCTCGACCAGGCCGCCCACGGACCGGTGTTCGACCAGGATTGCGCGCTGAATGACATAGTGAAACCAGTCCCAGCCCGCAATGCCGGTCTCCTCGCCGCGTTCCCAGTCCAGGGCGGTCCAGCGGCCCTGCGGGGAGACCTTGATGTTCCAGGGGGCCAGGTCGCCATGCCCCAGGGCCGGGTGCAGGGCGCGGGCGCGAAGCCGCTCGGCCCGGGCCGGCCACAACCCGCCGCTGCCCGCCACCGCCGCCTCCAGCCGCCGCCACTGCGGCGTCTCGGACAGAGTGACCGTCCGCTTGGCATCCACCCACGGCCACAGCAGGGCCGGCAGCGCCCCATCCTGTCGCGGGCGGGGGCTGTCGCCCGCAATGTAATCCAGCGCCAGCGCCTCCAGACGCGAAGACTGAAAAGTGCCGCGCAGCTTCGGCACGCCGGGCTTGCCTGCCACCGCCTCCAGGAAGGACCGTTCCTTGCGAACCAGCGCCTTGGCCGGCTCGCTCAATCCGGCCTTTGCTACCGCGACCGGTCTTTCATGAGCGTCCAATACCAGCACCACAAACCGCCGGCCCGGGCTCCCGGGATTGCCGGCAAGGACAGCCAACCCAGGCACTCCGGACCGCCCCGCGCCGGTGAGCGAGCAAAGAAACTCAAGGAAAGGGTCGGCGCGTGGAATCGTGAGCAGGACGTTTTCAGTCCCCACCCCCGCGCCGGCCCGGAGCAGCCAGCCCAACAGGGTCTTGGCGGCTCGAGCGCGGCCAGTTTGTGCCGGATACAAACTCAGCGCTGCCACGGCCGCGCGCCCCCGGGGCGGCAACGCCAGGAAGGGCCGCCCTTGCTTGCGCAAGACACGCAGCCGAACCGTGGCGCCCTCCTCTCCGCCGGGACCGAACAATTCGTTCCAAAAACCTTCCGCAGCCGCCGCAGGCCTCATTCATTTTCTCCGTTCTCTCTGTTAGCGGGACAGTCGCCGGTTTCGCCACAGCAAGTAAAACACCGCGCCCAGCGCCAGCGCCAGGACCAAAAACGCCAGGAACGTGGCGACGGACTTAAGCACCTTCCCGCGCTGCAAGGCCCGGGCGATTTGCCGCCTCTCCGATTCCACAAACACCGCAAACTCCTTTTCCGCTGAAACGACGGTGTCGAGATCGTCCCTGAGTTTGAGCGTCCGCCAGGCCGAAGGCAAACCCCGCCACGGCGCCGGCAGCTTCTCCAACGCCTCGGCATCGGCCTCGACCAGCCCGCAATGGCTCCAGAACGGCGCTGTCTCCCGGGTCCAGAGCCGCACCAATCCCTGGTTCATGGCGACGGCTTGGATGCGCTCCCACAACAGCGGCCGCAGGGTGTCGCCCAGCGCGAAATCCGTGAAGCCCTCGCTGTGGACCAGCCCCTGCCGTTGCGCCACCTGCAAGCCTGCCGCCCCAAGGAAGACCCCCTGCGCGCTCTCCGCCACCTGGAAATCCGTGATGTGCTTGGCCAGCTCATCGACCGGAAAATTCATCGTGCCCCACAAGGCCGCCAACGGGCGGAGATCGTCCAGTGTCGCGCGACGCACCCGATATCTGGGCCAACTCATCCCGCCGAATGTAAAAGCGCCAACACCAAATTCAAGAAATCTTCGCAAGGCCCCGGTGGAAGCGGGCAGGGCGCGTCACTCCGTGCGAGCCGACTGGTTTCAGGGCGCAATGGCGCGCACGGAGTGACGCGCCCTATCCTGCTTTGGCTCGCCCCCCCGCCGCCAGTGATCGATTACTCAAAAATTCCTTGACGGCCTGCACGCAAGGCATCAGTGACGGCGGGAATTCCAACCACGGATTGACACGGATAAACCCGGATAAGGTCCAAATCCGTGTTTATCCGTGTCAATCCGTGGTTGAAAAAAACCGGGCCCCTCCATTATCGACCCCTTGCCGCAAGAAATCTTTACATTTGTAAAGATTGTTCTTGACACGCTCTACACTTGTAAATACTATGCGGTCGTATTCTATGAAAAAGACCAGCACCGAACTCACCGAAGCCGAGTGGACGATCATCAAGGCGGTCTGGGCCGCCGAACCGTGCTCCGCGCCGGACATCCAGGCGAAACTCCGCTCGAAGACTGCGTGGACCTACTCGACCGTGCGCACGCTTATGGACCGCATGGTCGCCAAGGGTCTGCTGAGCGCAGGCAAAGCCCGGCACATCACCCTCTTTCGCTCCGCCGTCACCCGCGAGCAGGCCCAACGCAGCGAGCTGCTTTACACCCTCAAGCACGCCTTCAACGGCGCGCTCACCCCCATGGTCCAATGCCTGTTGGATACGGGCGAGCTCTCCGACCGGGAGCTTGCCCAACTGGAGGCATTCATCAAAGCCAAGAAAAAGTCCGCCTCCGCCAATTCTCGGGACACCCGCCCGGATTGACTGTTGGCCAACCCAATCCATGAACTCAACCCTCCTTGCTTTGAACCGATGGGCGGAGCCGGCCCTGGCCCTTGCCTGGCCGATGCTCTGGCAGTCCAGCCTGCTCATCGCATTTTTGTTCGCCCTGGATTTTGCCTTCCGCCGCAGGCTTCGCGCCTCGGTGCGGTACGCGCTCTGGCTCTTGGTGCTGCTCAAGCTGGCGCTGCCGCCCTCGCTGGCGCTGCCCACCGGCCTGGGCTGGTGGCTGCGTCCGCCCGCGCCCGCGCCCGCCACGCCCCGCCAGGTCACGATGGTGGTCACTTACGGACCCGCCCGGGCCGCGCCACCCCTGGCGCCAATCGCGTTCGCTCAGCCCGCGCGTCCGCCGGCCCGATTGTCTGCAATGGCCCGGGCTTTGGCGGCCTCGAGCGCCGTGAGCCTGGGTCTGCTGGCGTGGATGCTGGCTCGCTGGCGGCAGGTTGCCCGCGAGGCGAGGCGCGCGGCCCCGGCCCCGGAATGGCTCGAGGAGTTGTTCGTCCAGGCACGGCGCTCAGAGCGCGCCCGAAAGGGTCCGACTCGGGGTCTTTGTCGTCAACTTTGTCGAGACCCTTTGTCGGAAAACAGGCCATCCGACAAAGTTGACGACAAAGTTGACGACAAAGGACGCGGCCGAGCCTTCATCTCGGCAAGTTTTTTGGACAGGCTCTTAGGCAGGCTGCGCAGACCCCCGCGGCTCAGGCTCATCGAACGGCCAATGTCACCCGCGGTCTGCGGCCTCTTTGGCCCGGTCATCCTGTTGCCTCGCGCCTTGGCCGAGCAGCTTCCGCCCGACCAACTGCGGACGGTGCTGCTGCACGAGCTGATCCATCTCCGGCGCGGAGACCCCTGGCTCAGCCTGGTTCAGACGCTGTTCCAGATCCTCTATTGGTGGCATCCGCTGCTCTGGCTGGCCAATGCCCGCATCCGCCGCGCGCGCGAGGAGGCCGTGGACGACGCGGTCATGCTGGCCCTGGAGGGCAACGCCGAGGCTTACGCGCCGACGCTCCTCCAGGTGGCCAGGCTCGCGCTCTCCCATCCGCCCGTCAGCCTCGGCTTGGTGGGCATCCTCGAATCCCGCAGCTTCCTGCGCCAGCGCATCGAGCGGCTGCTGGATTTTCGTCCGCCCCGCAAGGCCGGGCTGACACTGGCCTCGGTTTTCTCCGTCGCCGCCTTCGCCGCCCTCGCCCTGCCCATGGGCCAGGCCCCGGCCCCGGCCCAAAAGCTCGAACCCGCCGCCATCGAGCTGGCTTCGGCCCTTACCGCGGCTCCCTCGACTCCAGCCACGGTCCCGGAAGAGGATAGGTTCAAGAGCAGGGCGCTTGTGCAGGTTGGCAAGGTGCTTTACGAGATGGGCAAGCTCGACAAGGCTGAGGCCAAGTTCAAACAGGCCGGACTTTTGGACTCCTGGAACAAGGCCGTTGATTACTACCTGAACCTGGTCCGGGAAGCCCGGACCAACAAACCTCCCACTCCCCCGGAAGAACATAGCTCTTCCAAGAGCAAGGCCGCCCAGTTTGTCCAGGATGGCAAGCTCCTCTACGAAATGGGCGAGCTCGATGAAGCCGAGGCCAAGCTGAGAGAGGCCAGGCGGTTGGACCCCCTGGCTGACACCGACCGTATGACGTTCCTTCGGCGGCTCGAGGCAGACGGGACAACTTTGGAACGTTATCGCCAGCGGGTTCAGGCCGCCGTTGATTACTACCTGGGCCTAATCCAGGAAGCTCGGACCAACAAACCTGCCTCACCCTCGGAAAAACGTGTGTCTTCCAAAGCCAAAGCGGCCCGCCTCGTCCAGGATGGCAAGCTGCTCTATGAGATGGGCAAGCTCGACGAGGCTGAGGCCAAGCTGAAAGAGGCCAGAGAGGAAGACCCCGAAAACCAAGCCCCCTACTATTATCTCAACCTCCTCAACGAAGCCCGTTTCCACGCCGCCGGCAGTGAGCGCGATGCTCTCCCCGCGCCCGACCCTTACGCGCGCACGAACCTCATCTACACTGGGCGGGGCCGCCAGATAATCGCCCGCAAACTCGACCGCATCCGCCTCGACGAAGTCAGAGCCGTAGATAGCCTCCCCTTGAGCGAAGTGGTCAGGAACCTCGATGACCTGGCCAGAAAACACGACCCCGATGGCCGCGGCATCAATTTCATTATCGCCCCTTCCACCCGCGCCGGCGCCCCCACCGACACCGCCAACCCCGACCCCGCTGCCGCCCCCCTTACGCCGTCCTTGCACATCTCGAAGTTCCACCCTGCCGACACCGCCAACCCCGAACCCGCTCCCGCCCCGCCCATTGCCGCCCAGAAAGCAGAAGCCGTGGACCCCAACACGGTCGGCATCAGAATCAGCCACGACCTCCACGACGTCCGCTTGGCCGACTTCCTCGAGATCATTGTCAAAGGCGCAGACAAGCCGATTAAATATTCGATCGAAGATTATGGAGTGGTGTTTTGGCCCAAGGGTCAGGAACAAACACCTCGCTATCTCCGCACTATCAAGGTTGACCGTGGTACGCTCGAAAATGGCATGCGGAAGTTCCTGGGTCTGCCGTGGGGCGGCGCTGGCGCTGAAAACCCCGGCACAGTGCTTCGCCAGTTCCCTGCTGCGGCCGGAGTGGACCTTTCGCCCCCCAATAGCATGTTCTATGGAGACCGCGAGGGCACGTTGCTGGTTTATGCCTCCCTTGCCGATTTGGACATAATCGAGCGCGCGGTTGCAGCCCTGCACACGGCCCCCCCTCAACTCAACATCAAGGCTGTGTTCATCGGGCTGCCGAAACGGGAAGTGGAGGCCTTTTGGGAGAAGTTCGGCCCCACCAACGGGCCGCCCTCGCCCGGCAGCGCCAAAACCGTCACCCTCACCCACGCTCAGGCCGCGGCCCAACTGGACCGTTTGAGATCGATGGACGGCGTGGATATGCTCGGCCAACTCCAGGTCACTACCCTGAGCGGGCGGCAGGCGCAGCTCAGCGTGGAGGACGCGTGGACGACATCGACCAAAGACGCCAATGACCCGGCCACGCCGGAGAAAGTGCTGTCCGTTCCCACGTTGGCCATCGTCCCCCACCTGACGCCCGATGGCGCTGGGGTGCAACTGGACCTGGTAGCAAACCTCGCGGAGTTTATTGGTTATGACGAGCCGGGTCCTTTTCCGGTAGGTCAGGGGGGTATATTGGGCAGCAATGGCGCGCCTGCCACCGCCGTCTCAGCTCTGCCCCACTTCCGCGTGAGGCAGCTCGCCACCTCAGTCGGGGTCCAGGATGGCCAAACTCTCGTCTTGGTGGGCGGCTTCCACGCACGGGGCGTCACCGTGACACACCACTTAGGCGGCGACATCCCCGTCCTCGGCCGGCCTTTCCGCGACGAGATCAGCCGGGGCGACAACATGGACGTCCTGGTCTTCGTCACCCCTGTCATCATCGATCCCGCCGGCAACCGGATCCATGTAATGCCTCAGTGACGGCGAAAAACTGCCGGACCCAGTTCCTGCGAGCGCAACTTCATGGCGACGGCTTGGATGCGCTCCCACAACATCAAGAAATCTTCGTAAGGCCCCGGTGGAAGCGGGCAGGGCCTGCTCCTTACACGGATCTGCGATGGCGTGTGCGCGACCGCTTCTCGGAATCCCAAGCTCGCCACGGTCAGGCCATTCATCCCGGAGGGATGAAAGAGGGTAGCCGGGGGTCGAAGCCAGGCGAGACCCCCGGAACGACGGCGTGGATGGCCTGCACCCCTCCGGCAGAGATTTTTAAGGGGCAGATAATTTGACAGATTAGTAAGTCCCAGCTTGGCTCCGACGTTTTCGCCTCAAGCCGTACGTCAAATGAAATATGGCG
>Ga0181524_10000713_pt1 | contig 39960 bp, 38 predicted proteins | sample PEATcosm2014_Bin_34_FD_119761 | JGI IMG/M metagenome (GOLD analysis project Ga0181524, IMG submission 119761) | Peatland microbial communities from MTU Mesocosm Facility, Houghton, MI, USA - PEATcosm2014_Bin05_60_metaG | ecosystem: Environmental > Terrestrial > Soil > Wetlands > Peat | place... | reverse complement strand
GGGGGTGCAGGGCATGTTATGGGCTACCAGCCCCGCCTGCACCGAGCTGGAAACCCTTGTGCTCGATTGGATGGCCGACATGGCGGGCCTGCCGGACGGCTTCAAGTCTGACGCCAAGGGCGGCGGCGTGATTCAGGACAGCGCCTCCAGTGCCGTGCTCTGCGCGCTCCTGGCCGCGCGCGAGCGCGCCACTGGCTTCCAGACCAATGAATCCGGCTGCACCGGCCGCCTGGTCGCCTATACCTCGCCCCACGCCCATTCCTCGGTCGAGAAGGCGGTGAAAATCGCCGGATTGGGCCGTCGCAACCTCCGGTTCATCGAAGCCGACGACCATTGCGCCATGCGCCCCGAGGCCCTGGCCGGCCAAATCGTCCAGGACCGCCAGGCCGGCCTCCTGCCCTGTTTTGTCTCCGCCACCGCCGGCACCACTTCCTCAAACGGCTTCGACCCGCTCGCCGACCTCGGCCGCATCTGCCGCCAGCACGGCCTATGGCTGCATGTGGACGCCGCCATGTCCGGCACCGCGGCCATCTGCCCCGAGTTCCGCCACCTCTTCCAAGGCCTCGAGCTGGCCGATTCCTACGCCTTCAATCCGCACAAGTGGATGTTCACCAATTTCGACTGCGACTGCTTTTATGTGGCCGACCGCGCCCCGCTCATCAAGACCCTGAGCGTCCTGCCGGAGTACCTCCGAAATCAGGCCACGGACTCCGGCGCCGTCATCGATTATCGCGACTGGCAAGTGCCCCTGGGCCGCCGCTTCCGCGCCCTCAAGCTCTGGTTCGTCATCCGCCACTACGGCCTCCAGGGCCTGCAACATCACATCCGCCGCCATGTCGAACTGGCCCGCCAATTCGCCTCCTGGATCGCGTCCTCGCCCGATTTCCAACTCGTCGCGCCTGCCCCCTTGAATCTGGTTTGCTTCGCCCATCGCGGCGGGGACCAGTTCAACCGGCGCCTCCTCGAGCGCCTCAACGCCGAAGGCCGCCTCTACCTCACCCATACCGTCCTCCATGGCCGCTATGCCTTGCGCTTCTGCGTCGGCCAGACCCACACCGAAGCCGCCCACGTCCGCCGCGCCTGGGACCTCATCCAAGCGGCCGCAAAAACTTGAGTCCAGCCAGGGAATGGAGCATCCGGGCTAGACTCCCGTTGCCCGGCTTCCGTTGCCCGGCTGCCGTCCCGCCGTCGCGGCTTCAATCAACTCCCAGAACTTCGGGTTCTGCTCGAGCGCCTGGTCCTCCTGCATCTTGAGTCCGGAACGGTAGAGAAAGTCCTTGAGGGTGTGGCAGTTGAGGATGCGATGCACCACAAGTCCCAGTTCGTGCCGCTCGAAATAGACGCGGTAATCGCCCACCCGAAAGCGGTGCAGAACGCGGCCCGCGCGCTCGAGTTTGCCAAACTCATCCAGCTCGGTCTTCATCACCTGCTGAGGCAGCCCGCGGAACTCGCCCAGGATTTGCAACTGCAGTTCCTTGGGCATCCGGGCCAATTCAGCCGCGCTGGTCGGATTGAAAATGATCTGAAACGGACGCATTGGGCATCAACTCTCAACTCTCAACCATCAACCGTGTTCATTGGTAGCGCGTACGGGAATCGAACCCGTCTTTCAGCCTTGAGAGGGCCGTGTCCTAACCGATAGACGAACGCGCCGACCCGCAACTGAATCAATGCTAGCCGTTGCGCGGGGATTGTCAATGTTCCGGAAATCAAAAAGAAAGCCGCCCTTGCGGGCGGCTTTTTGAAGAGAAAAGGCTGAGCAGAACCCGTATTACTTCCGGCGGCGGAAGATCAACAGGGCAGCAGCGCCGAGGCCGGCCAGCGCGAGCGTGCCCGGCTCGGGAACGGAAGTCATGACCAGGTCACCAATGCTGTTCCAGCCGGTGCCGAGAGTCGTGCTGCCATCGATCGCCGAAGGCGCGCCAGGCGGAGAAACGGCGGTCGGGTTCAAGAACGCAATCACGCCAGCGCGGGTAGTTGCACCAGCGCCGTTGAGCATCGCGGCCCAACTGGTAGCGGATGTATTCCAGGCGGCAAGCGCCAGGACTACCTGGCTGCCTGCGGGGGTGACATCCGGCATGTTGACTGCGCCAATAATGACCGTGCCAGGAGCAGCGGTCGTCTTGCCGAAGAAGGTCGCCTCGTTCTTGAAGCCGTCCTTGGCCAGTTGGCCATAGGCCGCTGCGCCCGAGCCTGGAGCGGGGGCGATGTTGATGCCAGACGGAACGCTGGTTGCGCCGCTAAGCTCCCACACTTCCATGCCGTAGGAGCCGCTGTAGTAGTTACCGGCGGTGTCAACTGCCACGCCGTAATTGAATGTGCCGGCAGAATTGTCCAGGTTAATGGACCCTTGGGCAAAGGCACCCAGGGCGAGCGCAAAGGTTGCAATGCCTGTCAATACTAGTCTTTTCATAGTTCGGTTTGGTCTTTGAGTTTTCTTGTAGTTTTTTTCCGGTTCGTTTTGTGTTTTTGGCGTGTCTTTGATCGTCTATTGGACGATGAAATAATTGCTCCAAACGGAGCCGGCGCTGCTGTTCAGCCAGAAGCCTTGGCCGATGGCGATCTGGGGTTCGCCATTCGGATTCCACGTGGGGGTATTGGCACCCTTGAGTTTGGCGTAGGTGCTGATGACGTAACCGCCGTTGATATATTGATAAACCGAGTCATTGAGCATCGGCGTGTAGTTCAGGACACTCTGAAGACCACCCGCGATGGGAACCATCGAGCCAAGGAGGCTGAAGCCGCCGGCAGAGGCCATGTTCGGGTTGACCAACGCACCCGTATCGACCGTGCCGACCGTGGTGAGCAGCTGAGTGGCGCCACCAAACGCGCCGGCCGGGATAGAGAGCCAAGCGCCTTGACCCGGATTCAGGGAATAATTGGCGGTCCACGCCGGAGCAGTTTGGCCCTTGAGCTTGACGAAGCTGGCGATCTCGAAATTCCCGCCGCTCCAGGTATAAACCACGGAGTTCTGGGGAAGATTGGTCCCGAGAATATTGGCAGTGCCGTTATTGGTGCCTGTGCCGTCGAAATCGAGCTGGTTGGCAATCAGGTTGAACCCTTCAACGAGGGGGATGTTGATGTATCCGACAACGTTCAGCGAGTAAACGTTTTGCGCCATCGAGGTGAAGGCGCTGGCCGCGGCAAGTGCCGCAGCACAGATTAGTACTTTTGTTCTCATACTGTTTGTAGTTTGTGTTTTACCGTGTGTGCCCCAACTATCTCAGAACGCAAGGGGGGTGTCAACACTTTTTTAGACTTTTTTTTGAACGTTTTTCGGGCTGCCTTTTCCAGGGAAACAGGACTGGATCGTCTCATCATAAACTACTTACCAAGAAGGAGTTACATGGCAAACGGTGGATGCGTCATATCTCCCGGCGGTCGCAAAACCGCATGATGCTGTCCCCGTGTTTGAGCACCTTCACCTCGCGCCAATGCTCGGGCAGGGTCAGGGTGTCGCGTTTGGCATGGCCGAGCACGAGCAATCCCTCCGGGGCGAGGAGCGGTCCCAGGTGGGGGTCGTCCAGCAGCCGCTGGGCCGGGGACTGGGAGCGCCGGCCGATGTTTTTCTCCCCGTAAGGCGGGTCGGCCATGACCAGGTCGAAGCGCTGGCCGGCGTCGGCCAATTGGGCCAGCGCGGTAAAGACATCCTGGACGCGCACCTGGAGGACCTCGGGTGAGAAACCGGCGGCAGCCAGGTTCTGGCGAATGACCTCGGCGTGGCGCTGGGATTTCTCGATGCACAGGGCCGAGGCGGCGCCGCGGCTCAGGCACTCGAGGCTGAGCGCCCCCGTGCCGGCGAACAACTCGAGCACCCGGGCGCCAGCTACCCGGCTGCCCAGGCTGTTGAACACCGCCTGCTTGACCAGGTCCGGCGTGGGGCGCACGGCCAGGCCCTTGGGCACTTTCAATATCCGCCGCGCAGCTTTGCCGCCCGTGATACGCATGTGCCAGTCTATTAACGGTTGCCGGCTCAGGCCAAGCCTCAAATCCCCGCAGGCTTAGGACTTCGGACCTCTTCCGACCATTCAGGATTGAAAAACAGGCAGTGGTCGTTGAAGAATAGGCTCGGATGGCGGCGAACTTTCTTGTCATCGGCTACGGCAACACGCTCCGGCGCGATGATGGCGTCGGCCCGGGCGTGGCCGAGTCCATCGAGGCGCTTGGGTTGCCGGAGGTCCGGGCCTTGGCGTGCGCGCTGCTGACGCCCGAGCTTGCCGAACCGGTAGCGCGCGCACGGGTTGTCGTTTTCGTCGATGCTGCGGTGGACGCCCCGCGTGAGGTCCAACTCCGCAGCCTTAAGCCCGCCGATTCTCCCCGCATTCTGGCCCACGCCGCCGATCCGCCCACCCTGCTGGCCCTGGCGCGCGACGTTTTCGGCCACGCGCCTCAGGCATGGTTGCTGACAATTCCCATCGAGGACCTGGGCATCGGCGAGGAACTCTCTGCCCTGGCCCGGCGCGGTTCGGAAACGGCGGTGCAGGAGATCCTGAGGCTCGCGCAAGGGTGAGTCGGCGTCGCGCCTTCTCAATCTGCGCTTTACTCTGTCGGCCGGACGCTCTGGACGGCCTGGGGATCGTTGGGGTTTTCTTGCGCAAGCGGGACTGTCCAGAGGACCTCGATCGGGAGCTGGCTGTCGAGGGCTTCTTTAACGCTCAAGATGACGGCGCCATATTTCTCGAGACGCTCGAACTCCTGCGCGACGGTTTGATCGGGGACGCCGAATTTCTTGCGATAGCCATCGGTGATGACAAAGACGATGCGCTCCTGGACATCCAAACCCACGCCTGCCAGGCTCACGCCAATGCCCTGGATGGCGGATTCCTGGGTCCCGATGAAGGCGACGCCTTGATTGAAACGAGCAATGTGTCCCTGGCACAAAAAGCCAATTCCGTGTTTTTCAGTTAGATAGATGCCTTTGAAGGCAGGGTCGGCAATGTCCTCGGTTTCATCCAGCGCAACGGCCCAGCATCTGCTCAGGCCGATGATGCCGTCGTGCGAGTTGCCGAATCTCTCGGCAATCCTGGCATACACGGTACAGGCGAACCAATCATGTCTGATCGGCGGTTGTGCCAGGACATCTTTAAGCCATGAATTGGGCAGCGGCTTGGCCTCGGCCACGGCCGTGGCGCGCTGATCGGGGGCCTGTTCCTGGGCCTCCCTGGGCGGAGATGGCGGCGGCGGCGCCTCTGCCTGGACCGGCTGAGCCAGGGTTTCTGCTATCTTTGGACCGGGCGTCGAGGCTATGACCTGGGCTGGACGAGCAGCCTGGGCCTCCTGGGATGTCGGTTCAGGGGGTTCCGAGGGTGGGGTGGCCATCCTGGCAGGCAACAAGGCCCGGGCCTCCTCGGCAGGCGGTTGCGAGGGCCTCTGGACGGGCGTTTCTGTGGATGTCGAGAGGCTGGCCGGACCCGCAGCCGAGGCGTCTGCGCCGGCCCCTTCGCGCGCGGGTTGTGGCGGGGCGGCCTGCTTCAAGGCCTCAGCGGCCTCGGGCGCCGCCTGACTGTGCCGATTGATAGACGGATGATTGAAAACGGCAGTCAGTTCGATCGGGGTCAGGCGCATGTAATTGACGGGCTGGCTCAGGTCGATGACTTTCTGCGCGCCGTCATCACCGGGCACAGTGACGGTGTGTTCCGGGCTTCGTTCCAGATACCGCTCTCCTCCATCGGGAGTCCTTTGCTTGAAAACGAAAGTGGGCCGCGTCAGTTTAATGACGAGTCCCTTGTGCAACAGCCCGCACGCGTCGGGGTCCTGCAACAGCGCGAGCGATTCCTCGACTAAAGGGCGCCTGCGATTATCCAGCACGCCGGCCTTCGTGACGGGAAACTGGATGTCAAAGCCGGTCGAGGAGGCCGCATTGGCAAAGACAACCACGTCCTTGCCGCGTCCGAGGGAGGCGTCGGGAAGATATTTCTCGTTGAGCGTCTTCTCGAGTTTGGCTGAGTCATTGTTGCCTTTGGCGAAGCTGAAAACCTCACCGTCCAGTTCGACCCAGTCATGCATGACGCCGATCTGCAGTTTCTTGGGTTTGCGCATCAGTCCCGAGCTGAACAAACCGCTGAACCCAGGCGCATTGAGCCCGATTTCTGCCAGGGTCTCTTTCCCTTGCACACGGCGGATGTGGACTTGTCCATTGGCGTCCCGTTCCACGCGGAAGCGCGCCGCCTGCGCTTCGGGCTGGCCGGAGGAGTCCTGGCCTGCAGAACGCGGCTTGGGCTGGCCTTTCTTCCTGGCGAGCTCGAGGTTCTCTTTTTCCAAAGAAAGCCACTCATTGAAAAGCGTCTCCAGCTTCGAGCAACCTTCAGGCTCGCTCGCCAATACGGTCTGGCTGAGCATCTTGACATGGTCGAAGCCGATGTCCAAACCGGCCGGCGTTCCGGGCAGTTTGCCGCGAACGCCCCACTTATAGACATCGAGTTGGCCCCAGTTTTTCAACGGCAGCAACTCAATGGTCTCGCTGCCCAGGCTCATCGTAAAGACCTCGATCTCCTTCTCCTTGCCGTTTTCCTGGGTGACCACACGGGTCTTGCCGACCGAGATGTCCCGGCGCGGGCGGGGGGGAGATGCTGGCGGGGTTGGGGCCGGTGGAGGTTGAGCCGGACGGCCAACTTCCTCGTGATGAGTCGGTTGGCTCTCCGTCGCTGGTTGGGAAGTCCAGTTCATAAAACGGAGGCTCGACGACTGCGCTGGTTGTGATTATGCAAAGTGCTGGTCGAGTCGGATTGCACTTTAATCGCCCGCAACCGATATTGCAAGGAAAACCGTCCACGCATTTTCAATTCTCGGCCCGGGCGAGGTGAAGGATGCGGAGGATGGGGAGGCGGGTCCAGAAGGCCTGTTGGTCTTGGCCGGAGCGGCCGAAGTTGCCTTGGGAGGCGGGTATGGAGAAGGGGGCGCTGTAGATTGCGCGGTCGAACTCGATGCGCACTTCGCCTCGGGGACCCCCAGGGCGGGAACCTCTGTGGAAATTGACGTAGGCCTCGACCTGGCGGATATCGACCGGGGACTCGAACTCGATGAATTCGTAATCTCGTCCTGGAGAGGCGCGATGGTCCTTGTAGAGGTAACCCTCCGGCGAGCGAGGGTGTTGAAAGAACAATGTCTCCGCGCCGCGGCGGGGCGTGGCGTAGAGGTCGAGGTCGATGTCGTCTTTCCAGCGGATTCCGATTTTCATTGGGCCCACCATGGCGGAGGGGGGCAGTGGGGCGGGATCGGGCAGGGTGCCGCGGGTGAGCCAGTCAGCCAGTTGGACGTCGCGTCCGACCCGAAGCATCTCGATGCGGGTTTGGCGCGGGTCCAGGCTCCAGCCTCTGGAAGGGGCGGGCGAGGCGGCGGGGTCTTGAAGGAAGCTGCGCAGGGCGCTGGGGAGATCGCCGGTCAAGGCGGCCAGGCGGGCAGCGTGCTGTTGCAGGAACAGCGTCCAGAAGCGAGTGACCTTTTCTTTGTGCAACTCGCTGAGCCAGGGGTCGCCGAAGTAGAGCCAATGGACCGCCAGCGGCGGCGCATGATTGGCCTGGGGGCTGAGTCCGAAGACGGATTGCTCTCGAGAGGCCAGCAGGTGGCCATCCGAAGGGAAGTAACCATCGATCATCGAAAAGGCGGTTTCTTTGGCATCCTGGTATAAGGGGCTGCCGACGAGGAGGATCGCCAGGGGGGAATTGGCCGGCGGGGGGTGTTCTGCCAGGAAATCCAGGAACTGCGGCAGGCGAATCGCATCGGCAAAATCCAGCGGCGGGCGCGTCGGCTTTGGATGGTCCGCGGCCAGGAAGAGCTTGAGGTCGCGGATGGCGGGATAGAACTGGTTGGCTCGAGTTTTCGGGCTTTTGAAGGCGGCAACATTCGGCACGGTTGCCTGGCAAACGCTCTTGAGGTTGAAGGCATCATAAAGGGCGAGCGTGGTGTTGAGGGGCAGTTCTTCGATCAGGAGCCGAACCAGGCCCCGATAGAGGTCATCCTTGGCCGGCTTATCCAGGAAGGGAGAGATTCCAACGACAAATGGCTGCGGGGGCGGGCTTTGGCTTTGGTTCGGGCTTTGGGCAGCCTGTAAGCCGAAGGCCAGGAGAAGGAGCAGGAGCACGGGCCCTAACCCGGACATTCCACCGGGCAGCCCCCACTCTCTCATTAACACCGCCGCTTCAGCGCGGAGTACGTATGCGGCGAGCCATCCCAGCCTTTTCAACGGCTTTCCGCGCTCCCAGCCAAACCGTTGAAACGGCTGCAACGCCCCAGCCGCCTCTTTACACCGGGCTGAAGCCACGGTGTTAATGAAACGTCCTCTAGGGGAATCAAGTATCCGGGCTAGGTTGTTCATTTCATCTTGAAAGAAACCAAGCGAAAGTGTCCATGTTATTTTGAATAGCCCCCTCATTCTCGATTGTTGCGTCCGAGCGCCGAAGGGGGTGTGTTCGCCGGCAGGCGGTTGCCCGTTTCAGTTTCATCGATGTGCTGGCGCAGGTGTTCGGAGAGTTGGTCGAGTATAATCTGGCGTTTCTGCGATTGGTCCTGGCGTCTCGCTTTTTCGCGGTGAACGAGGGACTTGCCGTAGGCGAGCAAGGCTGAGAGCTGGTTTTCCAGGCGCACGAGGTTTCCGGTGGCCTCGCCCAAGCTCAACCGTTCGCGCTCGACGGTGTCTTCGAGTGCCCGGCGCTCCCGGTCCAGTTGAGAGAAGGCGGGGTCTTGAGCCAGGCGCACGGGCCGATGGCGGGCGTAAAGATTGGTCAGATAGATGCCCAGAAGAGCGGAGAGGAAAATCTCGGCCACGGCTTGGGCGGCGAGGGTGATGACATCGACCCATTTGGCGCCGGCAAAGTCGAGCCTCGAGGCGAGGGCCGGAGCGGAGGAGGAGTGGTCGAAAAGGGTGAGGGAGGCGATGTGGTCATCGATGCCCTTGGACAAGGTGGGATAGACGCAGGCATAAGCCCCAACCCAGACCAGGACGCCGAGCATTCCCAGGGCCAGGCAAGTCCAGAGGTAAACATCGCGCCGATGCGGGTCCTTGAGACAGTCCCATCCAATCTTTGCCGCCAGCGCGCCCACGGGCAACAAGGCGGCCCAGAGATAAGACCGGAGCGGGTTTTCCCGAAAGGTGATGAACCCGGATTCAAGCAGGTTAAACGAGATGTTCAAGACGCCGAAAGTAAGCAGGGCGATGATTCCAAGGCAGGAGACCACAAGCATGGCCAGGTCCCAGACATTCCACGGGCAAGTGGGTTTGAGGTCTTCCCGGCCATCGACACTTGCGGGGATCAGTTTGGGGCGCTCGCTCAGTGCAAGCTGGGCGGCCTTGAGCCGGCCTTCCAGGAAGCAAAGGCGGTCCTGGTGGATTCTGGCCTGCTGACGGAATTTTTCCCATTCGATGGCATGGTGATGGAGGAAGAGGGCGCGATGGTATTCTTCCACTTCGGCCGGGGCGGAAGGGTCTGTGCTCTCGAGCTGATTCTGAATGAACTCCAGATGAACGGCCGGAATGATGTTTTCGGATTCGGGTTTTGAGGCCGTGGCATTCATACATTCATGGCTGATTGCAGGCAGGGGGGCCTGCCTGCAATCGGAATGGGAGGGGAGCGGTTTACTTCTTCTCTGCGTTTCCAAACGGATTTGTTTCCGGCTTGGGTTGGGGGGCGTTGTCCTTGTTCTGGTTGTGGCGCGCGGGGTCTTAGGCGATTTGCTCCCGGTGTTCCTGGAGGCGCTCGATTTGACGCTCCACTTTTTGAACTTCCCGCTCGAAGGCCTCGCGTTGGCGCTGCAAGGCCTCGAGTTGTTTGTTCAGGGATTCCTGGGCTTGGTCGTAATCCTGAGCGAACACGTCTTTGTCGGCTCTTAAATACTTGCCTGCGGCCTGTTGGTAGGCGCGTTGGGCTTGCTCGGTGGCGCGTTTGGCTTGCTCGGTGGCGCGGGCGACCTCCCGCAGGGCCTGGTCGGTGGCGCGGGCGACTTCGCGCTTGACACGCTCCTCGAGGAGTTCCCTTTCGTTGGGATCCAACAACTGGTCTTTCAAGGACTGCCCCTTCAGTAACAACTGGTCTTTCAAATCCTTCAGTTCCTTTATCTTGGGACCGGGCGGCGGATATCCGGCCTCCGGCGCCAACTCAGCCTCCGGCGCCAGGTCAGAAGACTCCTTGATGCGCGGACGTCTCAGGCCTTGCTGGGCCATGAGCTTCTGGACCATTCGCTCCAGGCGCGCCAGGCGCTCCTCGATGGATGCGCTGTTTGGAGGCGGGGGCGGGGACAAGGCGACGCTGGCGCCGGAGGCGGGTGCCCAAACCACCGCGGCGGGTGGCTGGTTAACCGTGACCGCGCCAGCTCCCGGCGGCCGTGGGGCCTGAGGCAGCGTGGGAAGGGCGGCGGGCGCCGGGGCCGCGGGCGGTGCGGGGACCTCGCCCGTTTTGTATTTCGGGCCCGGCTCGACGTCCTCCGGAGGGGGAGTAGTGCTGGGCGGCCCGGCCTCGGCCACTGTCCAACCGTTGGCCGGAGCGGGGATGGCGGGGACGGGGGCAACTTCAGCCCGGGGAGCAGGAACTGGAGCGCCAGGGGCCGCGGGGGGAGTGGCTGCCGGGGCCGGGGGTTGAGTTTGCGCCAGGACGAGCCTTGGCCCGGAGTAGATGGCAAGCACAGCGACGAGCGCTGCCGCCGACGTGATGAACCCCAGCCTGGCTTTTGACAGGCGAGGCGATGTGTTTCGATTTGTGTTTAGTATCATATTTATCCTTTGTTGGAGTTGACTCTTGCTGCTGGAAGAACCCGGGGCCACCGTGGGCAGGCGCCCCGTCATGCGGCCGGCCAGATTGGCCAGCAGCAGGGCATAAGGTTGGGGTCGGACGCCCTGGTGCAAGACCGAGTCGTCACAGGCGATTTCGCGTTCGAGAGAAAGTTGTTTGGAAATCCACCAAACGGCCGGATGAAAGAAGAGGACCGCCTCGATGAGGCGCTGGGCCAGGTTCGTCCAATCATCGCGCCGGCACACATGAGCCAGTTCATGGCGCAGGATGTGCTCCGCCTGGGCGAGCGCGGACGCTTGGGCGGATTCTGCAGGCAGAACAATTACCGGGTGAACAAATCCCAGCACGAGGGCGGAGCGATGGCTTTGAGACACCTTGAGCTTGACGGTGCGGTTAACTGCGAGTTTTGAACGGAGACGTTGGAAGAGGTCTTCCAAACCAGGGCTGGCCGGGCTGGATGTGTCTTTGAGTTTTTGAAGTTGATAAAGGCCTCCAATCAGGAGGATAAGCTTTATGCCGGCCACGGCCAGCCAGACGGCCAGCAATACGAGGCTGGCGTTGCGCGGGATTCTGGGCATAACACAAAGCTCCCAGCCAAAATCGCTCTTCTCCGCTGTCCTGCCGGCCGTCCCTTCAGTACGAAACGCGGAGGCAGCGGCGCCGGCCTGAAAGCCGGCGGCATCTCCTCGTGTGTCATTCGACCAGGTTAAGTTGCCTCGGTGGCGCGGATTAGCACGGCCTGGCGCGCCGGCGGGGCGAGGCATTTGGAGCGCGTCTCCCGACTGGTCGGGGGCGCTTTGAGACGTTTCGGCGCGCAGCAAAGCGGGAGCAGGCTCCCGCACTTCAAACTCTTGGCGCTCATGCGCGCGATTCCGCGGATGGGCGGCCTGAAGCGGGGCAAGGCTCGTCGGGCCTGGGGCAGGGGCGCTGGATGGGGCTGAATGACACCAGTAGTGGGCGGGGATGAGCAAGGCCAGCAGGAGCAGTGTGGCAAACCAAACGGCATGGCGGGTCGCCGCGTTGCTGCGGCCAAGCAGCCGCAACCCCAAGCCTGCCAGCAGGGCAAGCAAGATTCCCTGGCAACTGCCGTTGAGCGCGGCGCTCAGGAGCCGATCAGGGGCGGCGAAGATTTCAGCGTTCATGGCGTTGGTCCTCGGATTCGATGATTTTCCGCTTTATCTGCTCGAGTTCTCCGGGCGTCAGTTCCTCCTCGCGAAGGAAGGCCAGCACCAACTCATTGGGCGAGCCGGCGAAGAACTTTGACAAGAGCTGATGCACGGCCTTGCGGGCCACGGTGTCGCGATCCACTTTGGGCGCGAAGACAAACGCACGGCCCTCTTTGCGGGAGGAGAGATAGCCTTTGGCCTTGAGGATGCGCATCAGCGTGAGAATGGTCGTGTAGGCATCCCTCCCTTCAAGGGCCTCGACAACCTCGGCGACCGTCGCCGAACCCCTGGCCCAGACGACCTCCATAATGCGGTGCTCCGCATTGGTAAGTGTGGTGGATTTTTGACGTGGCATACTCAGGCGCTGTACAATTAATAATTTAGTTGCTTATAAATAAACCGTCGGCGGGACGCTGTCAACTAGTTTCTTAGTACAAACCGCGATTCAGACAATGGGGGAAGGAGTGAGCTTTTCATACTCTGCCGGTACGTCTGCGGACTTGAAGCACGGGCATACGGGAAGACTCTTCCGAAGGCGTGTTTGAATTCCTTGTCAACCAAGGCCCCCTCCTGAAGCCATTCGCCAATGACGCTGAAGGCATCACTCGTTCAAGCCCGGGGGCCAGCGCCCCGGGATTGACGGCCCGAACAGCTGGCAGTGACCCGACCCAGCGCCAACGGCGCGGCCTGATACCAGCCTGGCGCAACGCGCCAGGTCTCCGCGCCGGAATCCTACCGAGGGCTGAAAGCCCGGTCTCAATTTGCGTTGACCCTTGGTTGCGGGAAATGGGATTGCGTCTGCCGGCGGATTTGGTTCGGGCGTTCAGCCCTCCCAGGATTTTGTCTCTTTTCTCAGGGACGGTTCGCTCCAGCCATTGCTGGAAAATCGGCGCGACCGTCAGGGGCAACCGCAGGACTTCCATGCCGGCCCAGCCCGCCCCGGCGGCTGTGGCGACAGCCAGGACGGCGGGGATCTCGTGATCGGTCAGGGCCGGGATGACGGGGGCGACCAGGACGCCCACGGGCACGCCGGCGTTGACCAGGAGTTTGACGGCCTGGGGCGGGGCCTCGGCGGTTGACTCCCCGTCCGCTTGCAGTTAGTGTTTTGGCTGTGAGCACAGTGACAGAAGTCAAAGCGGCTGCGGAGCGGCTTTCGGCGAAGGACCGCTGGGAGCTGTATCGCTGGCTGGGAGAATCCAAGGAGGTGCAACGACTCCGGCATGAGGATTTGCGCCGCGAAATCGCCTTGGGTTTGGAGCAAGCGGACCGCGGGGACCTGGCACCTCTGGACGTCGCCGCCGTTAGGCGCGAAGTGCGCCGCCGTGTTGCGCCCAAAGGCAAGTGATGCCGGCCGTCCTCCGAACGAGCCAGGCGCACCTTGACCTCGTCCAGGCGGCTCTCCGCATCGCGGAGGACAACCCGCTCGCGGCCGACCGCTGGCTTGATAGCATCGACGAGAAATGCCGCCTATTGGCGACCATGCCAGGGCTCGGGCGCAAGCGGCCTGACCTCGCGCCAGACATTCGCGGGTTTCCGGTCGACAATTACGCCATCTTCTACCGCGCGGTGCCGGACGGGATCCAGATCGTCCGCGTGCTGCACGGCGCTCGTGACCTCCCCGAAATGTTCGAGTGATCGAATGATGGAAAGGGGGGACCGACAACGAACTGCCTGGGAGGAGCGGCGAAGACCTCCGGATCAAAGGCCCAAGGCCAACTGCGACCCCGACGGCCTCCGAAAGGCGGCAATGGAGAGCTCCGGGCTGTCATGCGGCAGACCTACCTTCCGGCGGGCGACGTGGAACATTTGGGAGATCTGGTCGGCGAAGATCCCCTCTCCGCGCATCCGCGAACCGAAGCGGGGGTCGTTGAGCTTGCCACCGCGCAGGGCGCGGATGCGGCCCAGGATTTTTTCCTTTTTCTCGGGGACGGTGCGTTCGAGCCATTGCTCGAAGATTGGGGCGACGGCCAGGGGCAGGCGCAGGACCTCCGTGCCGGCCCAGACGGCGCCGGCGGCTTTGGCCGCGGCCAGCACCGAGGGGATCTCGTGATCGGTCAGGGCAGGGATGACGGGGGCGACCAGCACGCCCACGGGCACGCCGGCGTTGGCCAGGAGTTCGACACCGGCCAGGCGCTGACGGGGGGAGGAGGCCCGCGGTTCGAGCTGGCGCGCCAGATCGGCATCGAGCGAGTTGATGGAGAAGTTGACGTGCATCGCATGGTGGGCCGCCAGTTCCCGCAGCAGGTCCAGGTCGCGCGTGACCAGGAAGTTCTTGGTGACGATGCTGACGGGGTTGCGGAATTCGGCCAGCACGGCCAGGCATCTGCGCGTCAGTTGGAGGCGGCGTTCGACGGGCTGGTAGCAGTCGGTGACGCCGCTCAACGCCAGCTCCTGGGGTTCCCATTTGGGCGAAGACAGTTCGCGTCTGAGGAGTTCCGGCGCGTTGTCCTTGACCATGATCTTGCTCTCGAAATCCAGGCCCGCGGAAAAGCCGAGGTATTCATGATAGGGCCTGGCGTAGCAATAACTACACCCATGCTCGCAGCCGCGATAAGGGTTGAGGCTGGCGCGGAACGGAATGTCCGGGCTGTCGTTGTAAGTGATGATGGTCTGCGAGAGGTCCCTGAGAAACTGGGTTTTGGGCGCCGGGTCCTGCTCCGGGTCCCAATCCGCGTCCCGTTCCAGCGAGATGCGTTCAAAGCGGTTGGCGGGGTTGGTAATTGCACCCCTGCCGCGCGGCGCTGATGGCTTGCCACTCACACCGTTAATGTCCTTCACGGCCTGGGATTATCAATCCGGATTCAGATGCGCTCGCAGCCAACGCTCCCACAACGCCCAAGGCAGGACCGAGCGTCGCTCCGAGATGGCACTATCGCTCACTCCCCGGCCCAGGAGCTGGAACATAGGCTCGGCGGCGGTGCCGGCGCCACAAGCAAAGTGGAACAAGAGCGAGGCCAACAGATCGGGCAGCGATAACTCCGCAGGACGACCGCGCTGGGAGTTCTTATAGTTGGCTAGCCGTGCGAAATGCTCGGGAGCAATGAGTGCGAACAAAGCGGCGAAGAAGCCGTGGGTATCAGCCAAGGGCGAGTTGACCTGAACGGGCGCCTTGGCGCGTGGTGTGCGGCGATCGAGTTTAGTTTTATCAGAATGCTTACGCATCCCCATGGTAATGGGACAAAGTGTCTCATAGTACAAGGCAAATCTTGCCTGGTTGATCGATTATTTGTTTGAGCCTTGTGAATACCCTGAAGGCATTAGACCTTGGGCAATAGTCATCAGGGCGGCAAATGCGTTCTTTTTCTTCGCCATGCATACATCCTCAACGTTTTTGAGGAATTGTGCAAGGCGGCAATCTGCTCATCGTGTGGGGGTTGTTTAGGGGCCGGTCAAAGCTATTTTCACTTTTCATCTCCTCTCCGCTTCCGCGCCAGGCAAGTTGAAGCGTGCGTCCAGGTCCCCATCCACGCGTAGCCGAGGGTACTTTGGTCAGAAACGGCCCTGAGAAGTGATTTTTCTCTCTGTCTTAATGTCCTCTTAAGGCCGGAGCGCGTAGGATTGGGGGTAATGACGTTCAACTCGACAGATCAAAGGTCGTTGAAGACCGGCCCTCTTATTTGGGCGGTCATACTTATCCTCGTCGGTGGCGGGGCTGGCTATTGGCTCCGTGCTCAGCGGGGCGGTGAGGAATCAGTCCTTGCCGCCGGGGCAGTACCGGCGCTCGACTCCCTCATCGCCCCGGAGTCGTTCTCGAGAATCAAGAATGCCAGGAACAGCCTGGAGGGGTTGCGCGTTCGGTTGCGGTTGCAGGTTGCAAGCAGTCTTTTGGCGGAGCATTTCCTCGTGGGCGGGCGGGGCGCTTCGGGCCAAAGGCCTGAGCCTTGTTTGGAAGGGGCGATCCGCGATCTGGAGCGAGGGATGGAAGAATTTGAAGGGACTGAGCAGGAATTGTACTGTGCTCAGGACCTCTTCCCCGCTCTCAAAACGGCGGGCCGCTTTGACCGCTGGATCGAGGTGTACCTGAAGGGGCTTTATGAGCATCCGACGCATCCGGTCGTGGCGCGCTTTGCAAAAGAGGCGATTGCCCTTGGCAGGGCGACGGGGCGCGAAGAGGAGGTCCTTGCCGGCTTGAGGCATTTGAGCGCCATTCCTTTGGACTTCGAGGGCAAGGATACAGTGCAGGCGACTCTGATCGAGGCGAGGCCGGGCAAAGAGTTGGCGCGCATTTACGCCCGCCACCTGCCCGCAAACCAATGAGAAAGGCGGAGATCATGGCCGCGACGAAGACAGCGCAGGCCCTGGCGCGCCGCTGGTGGGTAATAGCCTGCGCCGCGTTGATTTCCGCACTGCTCGTTTTCCATGCTCACTTCCAGCTCGCGATTGTGGTGGGCGATAGCATGCTCCCGACGCTGAAGTCCGGCGACCTGCTGCTGGTGGACAAGCGCGCTTACCAAAACATCGAACCGCACAGAGGCGATATCGTAGTGGGACGATACGCCGCGAAGCTAATCGTCAAGCGCATTGTCGGCGTGCCTGGCGAGGAGGTCGAGGTGAGAATGGGAACGCTCTACGTCAATGGCGTTGCGCGCCAAGAGGACTATAGAACCGGGGAAGGATTTTTCGATGTCACCAGAGGCAAGCTCTTTGATGGAGACTTCGCCACTCTCGGCGACAACCGGGCAATCCCGGCTGCTCTGGCTGTTCACCCAATCCTCGCGAGGCCTGACATCCTGGGAAAGGTCGTCTTCTCTTCGGGGAAGAGGCTGTGATCCACTGCCGGCCGTCCGCGTGACAAAGGCGGCGGGGGCTTGTCCAAACTCGCGATGCGTTCGCCGTTTGAATAATTACGCTGCTTTGTTCGTAGAGCCATCCGTGAGAATCGCGGACTCAACGGAAATGCAGATCAAACTATGGCACCGGAACTCCCAGGTTCAAAAAGCGGTTCCCAGCGTTCGCCTGGCACGGCTGGAATTTGTTTGCCCTGCCCAAAGTCCGCGCCCAATATGGGGACGGAAATGGCGCCGCAATTGGTGATCGAGACTCAAAACTTATCCAAGGTCTTTGGACGCCAGCGGGCATTGGATGGGGTAACGCTGAGAGTGGCGCCGGGGGCGATCGGGCTGCTCGGCCCCAACGGCGCGGGCAAGAGCACGCTCATGAAGTGCCTGCTCCAGCTTCAGCCCATTACCTCCGGCTCCGCCCGCGTGCTGGGGCGGGAGGTCGGCCGCGAGGGCCGGGACATCCGCAAGCGGGTCGGCTACACCCCGGAGCAGGATTGCCACATCCCCGGCATGGTCGGCTGCGAATACGTCACCTACTGCGCCCAGTTGTGCGGCCTGCCCTTCCAGGCGGCCCGCCAGCGCGCGCACGAGATGTTGGATTTCGTCGGGATGGGCCAGGAGCGTTACCGCAAGGCGGACACTTACTCGACCGGGATGAAGCAGCGGATGAAGCTGGCCCAGGCAATCGTCCATGACCCGGAAATCGTTTTTCTGGACGAACCGACCAATGGCCTGGACCCCAAGGGCCAGGTCCAAATCCTCGAACTGGTCGCCAGCCTGTGGCGGACCTACGGCATCACCGTCGTGCTGTCCTCGCACCTGCTGCAAAACGTGGACCACATCTGCGAGCAGATAATCATCATCGCCCGGGGCCGGCTCCTGGTCCATGACACCTTGGAGAACCTCAAGGCGCGAAAGCGGGGCGCCGCCGAGTTGGTCATCGCCGGGCCCCCGGAAGATTTGCAGGCGGCGTGCGCCCGCCGGCAGTGGCCCTGCGAACTGCTGCCCAACGGGCACCTGAAGGTCGAACACAAAGCTGATTCGCTCAACCCGCTGTTGCAACTCCTGCGCGAGTTGGAGATAGCTCCCCTGGAGATCATTCCCAGCCCCAACGCGCTCGAGGAAACCTTCGTGCAAGCCCTGGAGATGTCCCATGCCGCTTCATGACACCAGCTACCAGCACTGGCAGGGCGTCCACCTTGGGCTGTGGGGCCGGCGGTGGGTCATTGCCCGAAACGGCCTTGGCGCCTGCCTTCAGATCAAAGGCATGCGGCAATTGGCGGGGATATGCTGGGTCGCCGGCCTGGTGATGACCGGGCTGCTGTTCCTGGCCGGCCAGCTCCTGGTAGCCGACAGCGTTGTGGCGCAGTCGATTCCAAACCTCAACCCGGCCCTGCAGGCCTTCGCGCGGCTGCTGACCTTCTGGCTGGAGCAGCACCCGGAAATCTCCGTCCGCACGACGCAAAATGTCCTGTTCTATTACTTCGCCACCTACCTGATGCGCGTCAGTATTTTCGCCCTCGGCATGACCATCCCCTTGCTCGTCACCCGCGATTTGGCCAGCAATGCCATCATCATTTACGCCTCCAAGGCCGTGAGCTGCGGGGATTACCTCCTCGGGAAATTCGCCACTGCCTGCGGCCTGGTCATCCTGACGTGGCTCGGGCCAGTCTGCGCCGCCTGGTTCATGGGCAATCTGCTGGCGCCCGATTGGCGGTTTTTCTGGCACTCCCGCGCCGCCCTGGGCCATGTGTTGCTCTTTGGCTTGTGCAGCATGTCGGTGCTGAGCCTGCTGGCCCTGGGCGTCTCGGCGCTATCCACCAAGGAAAAATCCACGACTGCCTATTGGTATCTGTGGTGGATCGTCGGCGGGGTCATCGGCCCCATTGCGGTGCAGACCCGCCCCTGGCTCCAGCACCTGAGCTTCAATTACAACCTGGACCAAATCGCGCTGGGCGTTTTCCGGCTCGGCAGCGACCTCAAGACGGCCCAGGAAAACGTGCCGATGCTGGGTGAGATGCTGCGCAACATCAGACCGGAAACGATGACTGCGTTGAATTCGCCCGCGCTGGGCGGCGCGTCTGTGGCGCTGCTCTTGATGCTGGGCTTGGCCGCCGGGATCATCGCGCGGAGGGTCAAACCCGAATGAGCGCAATCATCCAGGCCCGCGAGTTGAGCCGGTGGTACGGCATCGTGATGGGGTTGAACAACGTCAGCTTCGAGATCGATGCGGGCCTCACCGGTTTGGTTGGCCCCAATGGCGCCGGCAAGAGCACTCTCATCCAGATCATCACCGGCCAGCTTAAGCCCAGCTCCGGCCATCTCACGGTCTTCGGCGAAGCGCCTTGGAACAACCCGCCTCTGATTGAGCGTATCGGGTTTTGCCCCGAGGGCGAGGCCGTGCCCAAGGACCTGCGTCCCTTGGATTGGCTCAAGGGCCTGGCAGCCCTCTCCGGCCTGGACCGCAAGACCGCGGCGGGCCGCTCCAAAGCCATACTGGACAGGGTCGGATTGGCCCGTGAGCACTGGTCCAAGCGGATGGCCCAGTTTTCCAAAGGCATGAAACAGCGGGTGAAGCTGGCCCAGGGACTGTTGCACGACCCGGACCTGCTGGTGCTCGACGAACCGATGAACGGCCTGGACCCCATGGGCCGGCAGGAAATGGCGCGCCTCCTCAAAGACCTGGTCGCCGGCGGCGTGAGCATCCTCATCTCGAGCCACATCCTCGCCGAATTGGAGTCGCTCTCGAAGAACATCCTCATCCTGAACTGGGGCCGCATCCTGGCCTCCGGCAGCCAGCGGGAAATCCGCACCGACCTCAAGAATTGGTCCGAGGAATTATCCATCCAGTGCGACTCGCCCGAGAAGTTGGCCCGTCATCTGTTTGATGCCGGCGTTCTGCTCGGGTTCGATCTCGACGACGCCGAGGGCTTCCTCCACATCCGGGTCAAGGATGCCTCGGCCTTCTACGCCCGCTGGACCGGCCTGCTCCTGGGCAGCGGCGTAACCGTCTATGCGCTCCGCAGCCGGAGTCATTCGCTGAAGGACATCTTCGACAAAGTAACCACCTGACCTGCTCAATGGCTGACCTCCTCCAACATCCTCCGCCGCCCGCCCTCACGCGGGGGCGCCTGGCTTTGCGGCCGTCCTTCCTGGGCGCGTTGCGCGGTATATGGCTTCTGACTTGGAGAAGTCAGTTGACCTGGCGTCAGGCGCCGATGCTGGTTGTCGGTCTCCTGGTCCTGCCCGTGCTTATCTTTATGACCACCCCGAGCTCCGAGGCCTGGTCTCGAGGGCGTTCTCTGTTCGCTGCTCCGCAACTGCAACTCGGGGAGTTTGCAGGCCGCCTGAGGGCCTCTCGCCTCCCGCTCCAGCCCGGACAAGAGGCCCAACTGAGGCGGATTTTCACCGAAGAGTTCGAGCGCGCCAGGAAGGACTCGCCTCATACCGAGGCCGCCGTGTCCAACTCCGACCGGGAGAGGGAGCAATTCCGGGCCTGCTATGCGCGCATCCGCGAGCGCGTCAAACCGCTGGTGGACGAGCGCCAATTCGCCCGCTTCGAGAACTTCGAAAGGCACAAGCTGCTCGAGGCCGAACGGCGTCCCCACCAGTTGCTTTGGACCCGCACCGGGGCCTTCTACCATTGGCTGATCGATTTCTACTTTTTCGTTATCCTGCCCCTGAAATGCGTCAAAGGGTGCGGCGGATTGATACGGGACGAACTGCAGGCCGATACCTTGGGCTTCCTGCTCACGCGCCCCTTGAGCCGCGCCCGGTTACTCGTGCTCAAGTACCTGGCCCAAACCGCCTGGCTCCAACTCCTGCTGCTGTTGCAGACAGCGCTCGTGTTCGCCACCGGCTGGCTGCGCCAGGTCCCCGACCTGGCCTCCTTGTTCCCGCTCTTTTTAGCCGCCCAACTATTGGCCGTGCCCGCTTGGGCGGCCCTGGGCGCCTTTCTGGGACAAATCTCCCAGCGCTATTTCGCCATGGCGCTGGTTTATGGCTTCATCGTGGAAATGGGGATCGGCCGCATCCCGACAAACATCAACACCCTCTCCCTCCTCCGCCATCTTAAGAGCCTGCTCTCGCACAACCCGGCCCTGCAAGGCATCTATGATTGGCCCGCCCGCGGCGTCCCCCTCTCAGTGGCGGCGCCGGCCATCGCCGCCGCGCTGTTCCTGGGCCTGGCGGCGCTCCTTTTCACCTGCAAAGAATACCATCATACGGCTGAGATGCAGAAGTGATTCATGTCCTGATCAAAGCGGCAAGTCACGGCGCTGCCAGACCACGCCGCCGATGATGGATGCGGCCAGGATGATCAACAGCAGGGGTCAAGCCGTAGATTGGTTCGGTCTCACGACATGGCGAACCAAGCTATGGGTAGCCCCCTTCCCTGGCGGTTCACGCTCCTTGGGCCGCCCTGGCCGAGTTCGTTCTTTAATCGACCCGCTCCCGCCGCTGGAAGCGTGCTCTTTTTCAGCCCCAACCCGTCGCCCATCGCAGCGAATGTTGTTAAGCCCGTCAAAACTTCACCCCCAGGAAAGAGAATTCAGATCTCTCCGGCTTCACGCAATGCTGCTCCCACAATCGAATCGTGAATCCAATAACCTTCCTGCCGGAGTTTTTGAAATTGGGAGGCGATGTCCGGCAGCAGACGTTTCCTTTTGGCCTCGACCAAAATGCGCGCTGTGCCGATGGGTTGAAGGCCGTAAACATCGCGGGCGATTTTGCGCGCTTTGCGTTCGTCAATCAGCACCAGCGTCGCGTTTTGCTCGATCGCAAGGCTGATGACCGCCGCCTCGCCGAGGTCCAGCAACGATTCAAGCAGCTCGTGGTGTTTTTCCCTGAGCGGCACAATCCGAAGCCACTCCGCGCGCCGAAAATCCTCCAAGCCCGATAATCTGACTCCGCCCCTCTCGATTTCCCGTTGAACCGCTTCGGGAACGAGTACCTCGTCAAAAAGCGATTTCAAAATGTCCAGCCGGGCAAGAATGCCGAGCGCAATCAACGGACCTGAATTGCAAATAATCAGGCTCACGAGTGCATCGGCTTGAACTCAGCGGCAAGTTCCTGGGCATCCCAATTCACGGCGGGCACATTCCATTGCGGGCAACTGAAAAGAAAAGCGATGCGGGAAACCCCGGCCAATTGAGCCGCCTGTCCGCTGGTCAGACGTCCCATCTCAAACAGCTTCATCGCCAGTGCCATGCGCGCCTCATTTTCAAAGCGTTCCGGACTTGAGCCCGCCAAAGCCGCCCAGGATTCAGGGTACTCTATGTGCATCGCTTTCATGCAAACAACATACGCGCACTGAGAATGAAAGAAAGAACATTCCGGAAGCGCCGGCTTAGGAGCCGTCAAGCGATAAAGCTGGCAAGACGCCGCCCCATTGGCCGCCGGGATTTTGTCGGCCAGCGAAGCGGGACCGAGACGCCTATCTGCGGATACGTAACGAGCGAGCCCCGAACCCGGACGGCAAAAGACCAAGGCAAGTTGCTACCTTTATTGATTTCCACCGCCTAACATTGTCGAACTCGTCACAACGGCAAGTCACGGCGCTGCCAGACCACGCCGCCGATAATGGATGCGGCCAGGATGATCAACAGCAACACGCCCATGTTCTCCAGGGGCCAGCCCCGGGCCAGCTTGGCGCCGCTCGAGTAGTAGAACAAGGTTGCCGGCTTCAGGAAACTCAGGCGCGGCCACCATTGGGCCACGATCCAGGCGAAATAATCCAGCACGAGGACGGCGACCGTGACCCCGACCGCCCGATTGCGGCCGGCCAGCACTCCGGCCGCCAACAGCGCGATGGCTCCAGCCGCCCCAGCCACCAAGCCGCCGTTCACGGCGATGCGGAAGAAGAGGTCCAGCGGAATTGGCTGGCCGAAATCGTAGAGGCGTGTGGCCGCCACCGTGCCGAGAAACATCACCAGGACCAGGGCAAACATGCCGGCCATGGTCAGCAGACTGGCGCAGACATAAACCTGTGTTTTGGTTGCGGGCCGGCTCAGGATCAGCTCCATGGCCCCCTTTTGCACCTCGCCCGTGAGCAGGGTGGTGGGAGCGCCTACGGCGAAGAGCAAGAAAAGAAACAAGACCAGGGGGTGTTGGTAGCCGATCAGGATCAGTCCAGGGACATTGCCCGCCTGCAACATCTCGCCGCCCAGCGCCGTCTTGATGAAGGGAGGCAGCACATCGAGGAACTTGAGAAAGGTCCGGACGCTTTCATTGTCATGCACGATCGCGCAGACCGCAATTTGGACCAGGAAGATCACCAACCCAATGAAGGCCCACATCGGCAGAAGCCGCCCGCCCCAAAAACGGAGCAGTGCGAAGGGGAAAGGGACGCGGTGGCGCATCATTGGTCAACCTTGGGAGTCGAATCGGTTTGGGCTGCTGGCGCCGTGGCCGACGCCGTTTTGTAGTACTCGATGAATGCCTCTTCGAGTGAAGTCTGGGGAGTGGCGATGCGGTCCACGGGAAACTGCGCGACCCATCGGAGAACGGTCTCACAGGCGCCTTGGTAGGCCAGGTGGAGCAGGCCGGGTTGCTGCTCGATTACGCGCACGCCCGGCAACTGGCCAAGCGGCACCTGCGGCGCGAGCGCGCCATCCGCGAACCAGACCTTCAGGCGGCGTTCGCTGCGCTGAACGATCTTCGAGATGGGGGCCATTTCGACCAGGCGCCCGGCGCGCAGAATGGCGGCTCGGCCGCAGACGGCCCCGACTTCGCCCAGGTCGTGCGAGGAGAGCAGGACGGTGGCGCCTTCGCGCGCGGCTTCGCGGATGAGGTCCAACACGGTCTGCCGGACCAGCGGGTCGAGGCCGCTGGTCGGTTCGTCGAGGATGAGCAGTTCGGGTTGGTGTTGGAAGGCGTAAATCACGGCGGCCTTCTGGCGGTTGCCCTTGGAGAGCTCACCCACGGGGCGGTCCAGATTCAGTTCCAATCGCTCCGCCAATTGGCCGCGCCGTGGTTGGGCGCGGTCGCCCCCGCCCAGCGATGCCAGGACGCCTAATGAGCGGCGGGCGCGAAATCCCGGCCAGAGGCGGAACTCTCCCGGCAGGTAGCCGATGCGGTCGTGCTGCGTTGCGCGGCCGGCCACCACCCGCTCTCCCAAGGCAAACACCTGGCCGCCATCGGGCCTGATCAGGCCCATGATGCACCGGAGTGTGGTGGTTTTTCCCGAGCCATTAGGCCCCAGGTAGCCAAAGATTTCCCCCCGGTCGAGGGCAAAGCTTACCCCCTCGATGCCGCAGACCGGACCGTACCACTTCGTCAGGGACCGCACTTCGAGGGTTGCCATGTCTTGATATTGGCGGACTTTTGCTTCTGTCCGGTCATTTTACGCCACCGCGCGCCTTGAAGACAAGCCTCAGAATCAAACCAGAGGTGGTGGAACAAAGAACGGGCGGTCCGTATAATCATCCTTGGGAACGCCAACCTCCATTGACAAATCGAGCCAAGCGGCTTAAAACTCCTGATAGCCATGAAAAGCAAGCTCGCCAATGGCCGGGCTGAGGCAGGGCGCGAGATGCGCAAGCCAACAAGAGCATCGGCGTTCACCCTGATCGAACTGCTGGTAGTCATTGCCATAATCGCCATTCTGGCGGCTCTGCTTCTTCCCGCCCTGACGCGAGCAAAACAACAAGCTCGTTTGACGGTGTGCAGGAGCAATCTGCGCCAGTTCAGCCTGGCGATGCACGGTTATCGGTCCGATTATCAAGCTTACCCACTCGAAGTTGGAGCAGGGATACTTCCTTATCTTGGCGTGAAGGTGACGCTTGTCGATGATCCCGTGCTGGGCCCCGGCCAGACATCGGGGGGGGGGTGTTTATGACTGCCCGGATTAAGTTCGGCTCCCGGGTGCGCGTCCAGACCCTAATTACGGCTTCACATCGCCCTGTTTTGCGACGGCCACGTCGAAACCTTGAAAATGAAGAACCTTTTTTCTCTTCGTCCCGATGTCCTGGCCAGGTGGAACAACGACAACCAACCACATCCTGAATTAGTAACGGATTGGGGAAGCAGATGAAGGTCAATGGCCGAACTAACGGATGCACCGAACCGGCGAGCCGCCCAAACTGGGAGTCGAACCCCATGGCGCGGGGTCGGTGATCCGCAAGCGTTGACGAGTTGATTACTCTGCGAACCAAATCACCGGGCTGTTCCGGCGGATGTCCTGTTGGCGAGCCAGCCAATCCCGCATGGCTTGCGCCTTTTCCTGGGCCAGGACGGGGAAAAACAGCCCGGGATAGGGCGTTTGCCACGCCAATGCCTCGGCTTCGCTCAAAGCCCCTCGAAACAGCCGGTCGTGCTGGCGCAAACCGTCGCCGTACTCGCGCAGCATGGCGCTCTTGACCTCAGCCACGCGGCCAAGCATCCGCCGGCCCGGTTGCCGGCCAAGGCCACCGGTCTTGCGACTGAACCTGTGGTTCGTTTTCATCATAAAATCATAAACACTATAACACAACTTGAGATTCAGTAAAGCAACATCCAGGTTACGCCGTTCGGCCGAACTTCTTCTCGAGTTCACGGAAGTTCATTTCGATGAGTGTCGGCCGGCCATGGGGGCAGGTATAGGGCATGGCGCAGTGGCGCAGGTCCTCGACCAGCGCCTCCAGTTCAGGCCCGGCCAGCGGGTCTCGGGCCTTGACGGCGTGACGGCAGACGGTCTTGGCCACCGTTTGCTCTGCGAGCCGGAGTGTGTTGACCTCCTGTCCCGAGGCTTTGAGTTCATCCAGGATGGCCAGGACGAATCGGCGCGGGTCAGCCCCTTTGACAAAGGGCGGCAGGGCGTCCAGCAGGAACGTGCGCTCGCCGAATTCGCTCAACCCGACCCCCAGGCGCCCCAGCGCCGGCAACTGCTCGCGCACAAAACTCGAGTCTCGCGCCGACAGCTCGACGGTTTCCGGCAGCAGCAGCCGTTGCGAGGGGGCCTGGTCGTTGCGCTCGAGCCGATTGAGCATCTGCTCGTATAGAATCCGCTCGTGCGCCGCGTGTTGATCCAGGAGCACCAGTCCGCGGTCCGACTCCAGGACCACGTAGAGCCGGCCGACCACCCCGAGCAGGCGCAACGGCACGTTCAACAACGGCACGGCTGCCGCCGGCGTCACCCGGGCAGACGGGGCGGCAGCGGCCGAGGTTAATTGAGGCGGAGGTGTTTCTGGCGGGGGGGGCGTGGGCTGCTGCGGCCCGAATCCCATCCGCAAGACCGGCTGCGTGCCGGCCTGCGCCGCGGCGGCATCCGACGCCGGCCGCAACCCGGCCGGGAAACTCGGCAAACTCGCCTGCCCCATCTTCCCAACTTCCCGCCCCCCGGCTACGCCTTGCTCATCTTGACCCTCTGACTGTGGACCGGACCGGGGAAGCAGGCTGGAAGCCTGCTCAGCCTGCTCCACATTCCCGCCTTGCTCCTTTGGACCTTCTGGCTGTGGAGTTGCCGGGGAAGGATGAGCCGCGGACTGCGGACTACGCTTGTCGGACTGTGGACTGTGGACCGCGGACTGTGGACTGTGGACCGTGGACTGTGGACCTGGGGCTAATCGCAACAAGGTCTCGCGCACTGCTTGCGCGACCAACCGCCGCACTTCCCCTTCCTGATGGAACCTGACTTCGCGTTTGGCCGGGTGGATGTTCACGTCCACGGCCGCCGGGTCGATTTCCAGGAACAGGCAGCAGACCGGGTAGCGGCCTTTCATGAGGGCCGTGTGATAGCCCTCGAACAGGGCGAAATTCAGGCCGGGATTCTGCACCGGTCGGCGGTTGACGAAGAGATGCTGGTCTTCGCGGGTCAGGCGCGAGACACCGGGCGCGCCGATGAATCCCCAGAGGCGGAGGTTCGAGGTCTGAGGCCCGGGGTCTGGGCCAGGCTCTTCACCGGGCGGCTCGCTCGAGCGAATTGCTGCGGAGAAATCGACCGGCAGGAGGGCCTGCTCGCCGCCGTAGAGGGCGCGCAAGCGTTCGCGAAGAGCGGCCAGGCGCGCGGGGACGTCGCTGCCGCTCTTGATTGCCGGCAACTGCCAGATTAAACGCCCGTCCTTTTGAAAGGTAAAGGCGACCTCGGGAAACGCCAGGCCCGCCAGGGTCAGGTAATGCTGGATGTGGGCCGACTCGGTAGGCTCGGTGCGGAGGAATTTGCGGCGCGCCGGCAGGTTGAAGAAGAGCTGCCGCACGTCGACGGTGGTGCCCGGGGCGCTGCCTGCGGCCCTGACTTCGAGCATTTTTCCGCCGCTGATCACGACCTGGGTGCCCTCGGGGGATTGGCTGTCGCGTTCGCGGGTGGTGAGGGTGAAGCGGCTGACGCTGGCGATGCTGGGCAGGGCCTCGCCGCGAAATCCCATGGTGGCAATGCCAGCCAGGTCCTCGGCGCGCCGGATTTTGCTGGTGGCGTGGCGCTCCAGGCACAGGAGAGCATCGTCGCGGCTCATGCCCGTGCCGTCGTCGGCCACGCGGACCAGGCTGCGCCCGCCCGCCTGGATTTCGACCGTCACGCGCGAGGCCTGCGCATCGAGCGAGTTCTCGACCAGTTCCTTTACGACGCTGGCCGGACGCTCGATGACCTCGCCGGCGGCGATTTGGTTGGCCACTTGCTCGGATAAGAGGCGAATGCGATTCATGCTTACGGGATTCCAATCGTCGATCAAAGAATGGACTCTTTTGGAACAAGGCTCAAGCCGCCAGCGGCAATGCCCCCGCAGCCAGTGCCCAAGGACCGGAGCGCCGGCTTTAGCCGGCTTTGGACGTCCAATGTTCAACAACGGCACGGCAGCGGTCCAGGTGCGCGCAAAGCCGGCCAACGCTGGCGCCCCGGGGTCAGTGTCGGGAGGGCCCGGTTGGACGTCCTGCACGCCAAGGACCGGTAATGCTCTGTTGGATTGTGATCGGCTACGGCCTGCAAACGGCGTCGATAAGCTCCCGGACCCTCCAGCGGTGATCCGTTAGGCCGGCAGCTTGTGCGGGCGTCTGGCGGCTCGTATGGTGACGTCAGCGGAAATTCCAATAGCAGACCAAGAGCGCGACCGAGTGCCGCAGGTTCTCGATTTTCTTGGAGAATCGAAGAGTCAGGCGCGTGAAGCGGCGGTTAAAAATGCGGACGTTCAGATTTTGCCGCTCGACATGGGAAGTGCAAATGAGGTCAATATCCGCCTCGCCCAGCATTGGCGTTTTCTTGCACAAAATGCAAACCGGCGGTGAATAACGCTTTTCCGGGAGTGCGCTCGGCGCGTAAACCTTGGTCAGCATTCCATAGTCAGTCCCCTCCTCGCCGAAAGTGGAGCAGACTGCCCCGGTCTTGCCGCGATAACCTCTGAAATTGTCCGTCGAAAGTTGAATGCGTCCCGCCAGGCGATTCTTCAAGTCCCCAAGGTGGTCGTGGGCGTTCTCAGGGGTTCGCTTGCCCGTGCAGAAGCTCAGGATGAGTTTGGAGTCCCGGGCGATGCTCAGGAACGTGTACTGCTCTCCCCAATGGGGATTTGCCGTTTTATTGTGCTCCTGCTTGCAGTGGACAAAGGCGTAAAGCTCATCAGTCTGGATGCCGTCGGCGTTGACGTTGCGGACAGTTTTGTCGTGGAACTGGAGGCAGCCCGCGCCAACGGTTTCCAGCACGTTCAGGATGGTCTCCTGGTGCAAGCGCGTCAGTCGGGAAGTGGCCCGGACCCCATTCCCTCACGCAGCAGGTTGGCGACTTGGAGAACCTGGTCCGTGGGGATTCGAACGCCTTCGAGCGGCTGCGATTCGCTGAATGTTTTGCCGCAGACCGTGCAACGAAAGCGGCGGACAATGCGGTTTCGATTTTGGAAGTTGGCGAAGTACTTCAGCGGTCTTAGCAAACGACCACACTAAAATGGGCATCTCCATAACTCGCGCTGCCGCAAGATGTTGCGTGAGCGCGGAATTAAAATAATCTCTGGTGTTTTTTTCGCCGGCACCAAATTTAGAGGTTTCATAAGTGGCGTGATACCAAGTAGTTACAACAGAGCAAAAATGACAGAATCGCGATCTCTGGCGAAATCTGTCAAAAAAACCCACTAGACATTTTTTGAAAAAAGGCCAAATGGTGGTCGTTTGCTAAGACCTCTGTACTTGGCCTCGCCGGAACAATAGCGACATTTCAACTTGCCTTTCCCGGCAAGGTCGACTAATCTCGGATCGTATCTGACAAGATATGCGACCGACAGCGTCTAACCCTGCCTGTTGGTTACGCTCCGTTGAGCGGTGACACGCTCGCGGAGCGTTGATTTGGTTTTGGGGGATCAGGGCCTGGTTATCTGCGCTTATGGGGCGCGTGAACGGTTTTTATCGGCACTCCAGCCTCCAGGCCCGTTCCCCGAAAATCTCTCAAAGAACTGCTTCGATTCTACACCTGGACAAATACAATGCAAGAACTTTTTCAATTTGTTTCGCATCCTTTGCGGAAGAGAGGCATAAAGATGGAGAGATGGAAAGATGGAGAGATGGAAAGATGAATAGGCGGAGAGGCAGAGAGGTAGCCTCTATCGGCGGCGAAAGTGGTTAGGTGAATGGGCTTAGATTTCCTGCATGAGGGGGTTCATGCTTTTTGAATTGGAGTCAACAAATAGGTAAAACTTAGTGTTGACTCCATGGGCCAATCCGCATAATATACCGTAATGAATGACGAGATCATCAGCACGATAGACGTTTTGACGAGCAAGGTTGCGGCGAAGGAGGAGGAGGCCAACAAACTCAAGAAGCTCGTGAATGAGCTGTGCGGCGAGGCTGAAATCCCAATTCGATACCCTGATGTTTCCGAAACTGCTGGTGCATCCAAGGGAATATTGCCCGACGCGTACTATGGCCAGACATTGACGGCGGCCATTCGGAATTATCTTGAAAGCCGCAAGGCTTCCGGCCTCGGCGCGGCGATGGTGGTTGAGATTTTCAGGGCGATCAAGGCTGGCGGCTACAAGTTCGAGACAAGAAACGACGAGAACGCCAAAATCAGCGTGGGGAACGCGCTTCGGAAAACCAGCTCGATCTTCCACCGCCTTCCCAATGGCCAATACGGCTTGCTTGCGTGGTATCCCTCGGCCAAGGCCATCCCCGATGGCGCACCTGCCAAACGGAGCGGAAAACGGGGCCGCCATGCCCAAGGTCCGACAGCGAACGGCAACGGAGACGCCGTAACACATCAAGAAATCAGAGATGTAATTTTGGCCAAGCAGGGCGAGTTTCAAACCCGAGACATTGAGGCAGAGGTAAAGGCCAAGTTTCCAACGAAGCGGCTGCCGAAGACAAAAATCCCATCGGTGATCTTTATGCTAAAGAAAGACAAGGGACTGCTCCGGGAGGTCTCTGCAAGAACCGGAAAGAAGGGGGCGGTTTACGCCAAGGTATGATTTAGCAGAGGGGCGAGCTCAACCGGGACCCAGCATGAGGGCCGGGAATTGTCCGCAAGACGCGCTCGCCGCCTCTGCGACCGATTAGATCGCATCCTTGAGCAGAGAGGTCAAATTAAAAAGGCCCCAGTTGGGGGCGTGGTTGAAACCTGTGGCGAATAAAAAAGGGCAACCCTCGCGGGTCACCCCATCGCCTTCACGGCGAGAAGTACTAAAATAATCGGCAAAAACTGACGAAAGTCAACACCTAAATTGCAAGCAATTGAACCGCAAGCACTTCCCAAGTCCAGATGCACAGTGTACATTGATGGATTTAACTGGTACTACGGCATTTTCCGGCGCAAACCCGAATGGAAATGGCTAAATGTCCAGAGCTTTTTTGAAGAACTCAGAAAAGATGATGATGTTCTGAAAATAAGATTGTTTACTGCCTTAGTGGGGCCGGATCATCGTTGGTCTGAGGCCAGGGACCGTCAAAAGAGATTCTTGAAAGCCCTTTCCTCGCTCTCCAAGGTTGAAATTGTTCTCGGGTATTTTCAAATGCGCGAGAAGAGATGCTTGGCGACCTGCGGCGAGACTTATGGGGAACCCGAAGAAAAGAAAACTGACGTTAATATCGCCGTGTCTATGATTTCCGACGCTGTGGACGGTAAGACCGATTCCATTGTGCTGGTTTCTGGGGACTCCGACATTCAGCCGTCAATTCAGTGGGTGAGGGAGCGTTTCCCGAAGATAAAAGTAACCGTGTACATTCCGTCATTGGATTTTGAAGAAAAAGAGCGCCGAAGCGATTTCTACAGACAAATCAATGTCCCTTGCAAGTTTCTGCCTATTGATCATTTGAAAGATCACCAGTTGCCAGATAAAATGTTCCTGTCTGGCGGGGGAACCGTTGAGCGCCCCGCTTTGTGGAGGAAATCGGCAACGCCTTAAGAGGTGAATATTTAGCTCGCGTCCATGGCGCGTACTATGGGCCAACCCAAGCAGGCAGTCGCCAAAGCCACCCAGGCTCAAGGCCAGCCAACCCAGCCCCGTGCCGCCCCATGTCCCCAACCCGAGCATACAATCTAGCAGAGCATCACCCAAAGACCTGCGCGCACATCAGGGCAACGCTATCCAAAGATTCTAATGCGTTGGCCCTGAATTCTGTTTCCTTCCGGCTGGATCTGTGGTCAGAATCTGGCGTACACCGTAAAACGATATGAAGTCTTTCACCTTCCAGCGGGCGGCCAAGTGGGCCACGCTCTTCCTGCTCCCGGTCCAGTGTGTTGTTTTGCCCGGTTCAGGTTCGGGCCAGACTTTCGACGCGCCGGATCGGGCCGAACCGGGCGACGCGATGATTCAGGCCTATCTCCGGCAGGAGGCGGAAAAGATCGAGGCCAATTTCCCGGGGACGATAAGGTCGCCGCAGGACATGATGGAGGCGCGGCCGCTCTTGCGCCAGGAGTATTTCGATATGCTCGGGCTTTGGCCGCTGCCCGAAAAGGGGCCGTTGAGGGCGACGGTTACCCGAACTCTGGACCGGGGGGATTACGTGGTCGAGATGGTGCATTACCAGAGCCGGCAGGGACTCTACGTGACGGGCGATCTTTATCGGCCCGCCAAAAGCCCCGCCGGAGAAAGGCTGCCGGGGATTCTGTATGTGTGCGGGCATTCCTCGATGGGGCGGAACGGCAACAAGACGGCCTACCAATCGCACGGCATCTGGTTTGGGCGGCACGGGTATGTCTGCCTGGTGGTGGACAGCCTGGAACTGGGGGAGTTGAAATGCACCCATCACGGCACCTACCGGGAGGGCCGCTGGTGGTGGCTCTCGCGGGGGTACACGCCTGCCGGCGTGGAATGCTGGAACGGGGTGCGCGGCATAGATTACCTCCAGAGCCGTCCGGACGTGGACCCGGAGCGCATCGGGGTGACCGGGATTAGCGGGGGCGGAGCGGCGACGTTCTGGATAGCGGCGGCGGACGAGCGGGTCAAGGCCGCCGTGCCCGTGAGCGGTCTGAGCGACCTGCTGGCTTATGTGCCCAACCGCGTCATCAACGGCCATTGCGACTGCATGTTCCTCTACAACACCTACCAATGGCCCTGGGCGCGCATCCCCGGGCTCGTCGCCCCAAGGCCGCTGCTCTTCGTCAACAGCGATGCGGATGACATCTTCCCGATGTACGGCAACGAACGAATCATCAATCGGCTGGAGCGGCTCTACAGCCTGTTCGGCGCGGGCGATTGCGTGGATGCGGTCGTGAGCATCGGCGGCCATGCCTACCGGAAGGATATTCGCCAGGCGGCCTTCCGCTTCATGAACACTCACCTCAAGAACGACCCGCGCCCCGTCCTGGATACCGAAGTGGATCTCGTCACCGGCCCTCCCAACGAATTCCATCCCATCCCACCCGAGCAATTGCGCGTGTTCCCCCTCGACTCCGATCTGCCCGCAGACGCCATCAACGCCCGAGCCGACCGCGAATTCGTGCCGATGGCAAAGCTCGAGCTGCCCGAACCGGGGCAGTTCGGGGCCTGGAAAGCGGAGCGGTTGGCCAGACTGCGGCAACTTTCATTTCACCATTTCCCCGATAGAATTCCGTCCGCCCGGGCCCTGGAAACCAACGCGGCCGGCATCGTTCGCCTGGAGACCGAAAGCCCCATCCGCATTCAATTGCGGGCGGCGCGCCTCCCGAGCGCGCGGGCCGAGCGGGCCTGGATCGTGGCCACGGGTTCGAGCGCTGAAGACGCCCCGCCGGCATGGCTGGACCGGCTGGCCGGCGCGCGCGATGCGGTCTATGTCTGCGAACCCCGGGGGATCGGCAGCAGCCGCTGGACGCAAAAAAGCCCGCCCAACTACGTGGCTCGCTCGCACTACCTGCTGGGACGAACGGTCGACAGCGGTCGCGTATGGGACCTCGCCGCCGCCGCGCGTTATGTCCGGGCGCGGCACGATGAGCAGACGCCGGTGTTCCTGGCCGGCGAAGGCGCGGCAGCGGTCTGGTCAATCTATGCCGCACTGCTGGAACCGGACATTGCCGGGGTCGCCCTGTCGCGCTTTCCAGCCACGCATACGGACAACTCGGCGCCGACGCTGCTCAACGTGCTGCGGGTGTGCGATGTGCCTCAAGCCCTCGGGCTGCTGGCGCCGCGCCCCGCCTCACTAGTCGGCCCCGTTCCCGATTGCCAGGACGCCGCCGCCCTGTATCGCGCCGCAGGCGTTCCGGCGAAGTTCATGGTCAAAGAGTAGGCCGAGCTGGCGGATTTCATCCTCCGTGGGGACCCAGGCTTGCTGGGCCGGCGAGTATTTTTTCACTTTGAGCGGCCCTTCACCAATCTTTGCGCGGCCGGCGGGGGTCAGATAGCCTGGCCTTGGGATTGGCGGGCAGGACCATTTCTTCGCCTTTCTGCGAGTCCAACAACTGTTGGGCCTGTTGCGGCGTCATTTGGCCGGCGGGGATGGCGGCAGCCTGCTGGTCTTTCCCGTTCTCATCGGACTCGTTGGGCTGGCCGGAAGATTGTTTGGCCTGCTGCTGTTGCTGCTGCTGCTGCTTCTGCTCCTGGGATTGGGCAGCTTGCTGCTGCTGCTTCTGGTCGTCTTGCTTTTGCTGCTGCGACTGTTGGTCTTGCTGAGATTGAGCCTGCTGCTGCTGTTGGTCTTGCTGCTGTTGTTGTTGCTGTTGCTGCTTCTGGTCGTCCTGTTTTTGGCTTTGCTGGCCTTGCTTTTGTTGCTGCTGTTGCTGGTCCTGATTCTGTTGCTGATCGGACTTTTTCTGCTGAGATTGCTGCTGCTGTTGCTTGAGTTCTTCGATCTTCTTCTTCACGAATTCGAGGTTGAACTTCGCGTCCTTGTCCTGCGGATTGAGCTTGAGGCTGTTCTGGAAATCCTGCACCGCCTTCTTCCAGGTCTCGCCTCGCTTCGATGTGTCGGGGTCCTGTTCGCCCAGGTAGTAGAGCGTATTGCCGCGGTTATAGTAAGCCATCCCTTGCAGCCGCAGATCGGTCGCATTGGCGGCATCGTCGAACTGCTTGGCGGCCTCGTCCAATTGATGGTTGCGATAAGCGGCGGCGCCGGCGTTGAAATGAAGCCGGGAGTCCCCGCCCTTGCGCTGGAGCAACTGCTGGTACTCCTTGAGCGCCTGCTCGTATTGGCCGTGTTTGTATTCGCGCAAGGCATCGGCCGTCGAAGCGAAAACAAATCCGGGACACAAAAGCAAAACTACCAAAGCGAGGGCAGGGGCGTTCGACCACGGGTTGGAGGCAGTCCGAGGTCGAAGGGGCGAGGGGCGAGGGGCGAGGGGGAGCCCGCACAAATCACCTTTTGCACACCCGTGGCCCCTGCATTCTGTCCCGGAGGGACATCTGAGAATAGCCCGGCGTTTCAACGCCGGGATCAGCCTACAAACAAATCCCGTCCCGAAGGGGCGGCTGAAAACCAAGGGCCGATTCGGCCGTCCCTTCGGGACTTGCCCTTCGGTACGTCCAGACCCGGCGTTGAAACGCCGGGCTATTCTCGCAGGTCCCTTTGGGACAGGGGCTCCAGTGCAAATTGTATTCACGAAACGACTTGCGCCCACGGGCGGCACTTCAATCCCTCGACACCCGACACTCGACACCTGCGTCCGGACACTCTCGAACCGGCGTCCATAACTTCGTCGTCCCTTTCTCTCGTCGCTCATAAAACGCCTCCTAAGCATTCAACGTTTTCACTCTCCTGAGCGCCTCCATTCTCGATCGTCCGGACGCTCCTCTTTTGCGTTCAGGCAGGAGCGTCTCGACCAGCAGCAAAACCACGGCCAGGGCCAGCGGCCAATGATAGCGTTCATGATACCGTTTGATGAGTTTCTCCTCGTGCTCGGACTTGGGCAGCTTTGCCAGCCACTGGTCGTAGAGTTCATCCATGACCCTGGCCCCGCGCAACGGCCAATAACATCCGCCCTCGGTGGCGCCCGCAATTCTGCGGAGCAGGTCCTCATCGAGGTGGGACTTGACGACGTTGCCCTGTTCATCGCGGACGTAATCGCTATTGCCTTTGGCATCCTGGATGCGGAGGATCTCGCCCGCGGTGGTGCCAACGCCGATAGTGAAAATGCGCAGCCCGGCCTCGCCCGCCCTTTTGGCCGCCTCGATCGCCCCTGACTCATGGTCCTCGCCGTCGGTGAAGAGCACGAGCACCTTGTAATTGTCCTGCTCCTTGAACGCGGTCAACGCCGTGTCGATGGCCTCGGCCACGGCCGTGCCGCCCTCGGGAATGGTGTTCACATCCAGCAATTCGACGCTCTGCCGAAAAGCCGAATCATCAACCGTAAGCGGGCATTGCAGGAATGCCGAACCAGCGAAGGCGACCAACCCGAGACGGTCGGACTTCGCGCGCTGCATCAGCTCCAGGGCGGCCAGTTTCGCCCGGGCGAGGCGGTTGGGCGCGATGTCCTCGGCCAGCATGCTCTTGGAGGTGTCAATGGCCACGACGATGTCCAGCCCGCGCATTTTGGCGGTTTCCCAATCGAATCCCCATTGCGGCCTGGCCAACGCGAGGATCAAGAAAACCACGGACAGGACCAGGCAACCCTGGCGCGCCTTTTGGCGCCCGGGCGACAGGCCCACGATCAAGCCCGGCAGCAGCCGCGCCTGGATAAACTGAGTCCTCAACTCCTGGCGCCTCCGCCAGGACCACCAGAGGAATAGCAGCAGCGCCGGCGGAAAGACCAGCAGCAGCCAAAGCATATTGGGGTTGGCGAAGGTCATGCTTGTCCTTATGGCAGCCTCCGCAAGCGAGTGTGGCGCAAGAGCGTCTCCAGGAGCAGGAGTCCGAGCCCCGGCGTAATCATCCAGGCAAACAGCTCTCGATGGTGCGCATATTTCCTGACGTCGGCCTCGGTCTTCTCCAACTGGTCAATCTCCGCGTAGATGGCCTGGAATTTTTGAGCGTTGTCGGCGCGGTAATATTTTCCCCCGGTCATGCGGGCGATGCTCTGGAGGGTATCTTCATCGATGTCCACCGGCTCGAGCTCGTAGCGGATTTTCCGATGAAAGCGGTCATACTTCGGCATGGGCGCCATGCCGCGCATGCCCACGCCGATGGTATAAGCCCTGACCTTGAGGGCCTTGGCGGCCTCGGCGGCGGTGAGGGGGGCGATTTTGCCTGCATTATTCTGGCCATCGGTCATGAGGATGACGATCTTGCTTTTTGACTTCAGTTCCCGCAAGCGGTTGATAGCGGTGCTGAGAGCAGAGCCGATGGCGGTGGAACTCTCGTCGATGGCCCCCAATTCGAGGCGCTCGATATTTCGCAGGAGAAACTCGTGGTCCAGGGTGAGCGGCGAGGCGATATAGGCGCGGGTCGCAAAGACCACCAGGCCGATACGGTCGTTGGGCCGCCTGGCGATGAATTTCGTGAGGACTTCTTTGGCCATCGCCAGCCGGCTCAAGCGGCCGTGGGCCACCTCGAAATCTTCCGACGCCATGCTGCCGGACATATCGAGGGCCACCACGATATCGATGCCGCTGGCCTTGATCTGAGTTTCGCTTCGAGTCAAGCGGGGCTGGGCCAGGGCCAAAATGAACAAGACCAGCGTTAGCCAGCGCATTGCAGCCAGGAAACCCCCGGAGCGCGTTCGCGTCACGTTCAGAATCCCGCGCACCAGTTGCACGGACGAATAGACGAAGGCCGGGGGCCGGCCGCGCTGGCCCTTCAGCCACGCCAGGACCGGCAGCAGCGCCAGAAGCAGGAGGAAGTATGGATGGGCAAACGTCATGCGATTGCGGATTGCGGAGTGTCCCGGCCAGCCGGTATTTCGCCGCGTTCGATGGGCTTGAGGACGGAGTCAGGGCTGCCGGGGCCGGAGTGGGCGCCGCCGCCGGGTCCCTGTGCGACAGGCTCGGTCTCTTCCACCAGCCGGAGGGCGGAGGCGTGCAGGTCGCGCAATTCGGGCTCGCCAGGCTCGTAGCGGGCGAACTTGACCAGGTCGCAACGCTGCAGGAATTCTCCCAGGCTTTCCTTCTGGGTTGTCAGCAGCAGGCGGGTCCCACGCAACTCGTGAAGAAACTCTTCGGTAGTGCGTTCGGGTGCATGGAAATCGAATCGCTCTTCCAGGTAAAGCCGGAGGGTGTCGGAAACCAGGATGCAAAACTCGCGAGGCCGGCCAATCAGGGCCAAGGCTTCCTGGAGTTTCTGTTTGGCCCGGACGTGCGGCGGGATGACCGGCACGGGCGGGACTTGGGCGCGCCGCCTTTGCCAGGCACGCCAGGCCCCGACCAACAGGGCTGCCAGCACCAGCGCCGCCAGCACCCACCAAACCCAGGCCCAACCGCTCGGAATGTCCACCGGCTGTTTGATGTCATGCAGCCCGTTGGTGTCCGGCATGGCCGCATGGGACGGGGTGAGATTCGTGGCCTTCATCATCCCCTCATCCTCCTCTTCTCACGGGTCTCAAAAAACCGGGCGAGTTCAATCCCATAAGGCCGGTCGGTCCGCAACTGGATGGCATCGATGCCGATCGAGCGAAAGAGTCTGGCCAACTCGGCCTGGGCGCGGGCCTGCCGCTCGGCAAAGGCCGCACGCTTGCGCGGGTCCTCTGTGTTGACTTCCACTACCTCGCCCGTCTCAGCGTCGTCGAATACCAACCGGCCCAGGGCGGGAAGCTCCAGTTCGTAGCGGTCGGTGATCTGCACGGCCACCACATCATGGCGACGGTTGGCCTGGCGCAACAGGGTGAAGGAGGCCTGGGCCAGCGACTCCAGCAGCATCATCTGCGGCCGGAGCCTGCCGGGGCGCGAGCGGGAGGCCACGGCCGGCGAACCGATGAAATCGGATATGATCACCGCTATCGCCCGATGCGGCGTCACGCGCATCAGGAAGTCCAGCGCCCCGTTCAAATTGGTTCCCCGGCGTTTCGACTCGAAGAACAGGACCTCGCGAATGACGCGCAGCACATGCCGGCGGCCCTTGCGGGGCGGGATGAACTTCTCGACCTCGTCGCTGAAGAGCAGCAAGCCCACCTTGTCGTTGTTGCGGATGGCCGAGAAGGCGAGCACAGAGGCGATTTCGGCCGCCAGCTCGCGCTTGGACTGCTCCCGCGACCCAAACAACTCCGAGCCGCTCACGTCGACCACCAGCATCAGCGTCAGCTCGCGCTCCTCGACGAACTTCTTGACAAACGGATGGTTCATCCGCGCCGTGACGTTCCAATCGATCCTGCGCACCTCGTCCCCGGGCTGGTACTCGCGCACTTCGTCGAAATTCATCCCCTGGCCCTTGAACACACTATGGTACTGCCCCGCCAATGTCTCGCTCACCAGCCGGTTGGTCCGCAGCTCGATCTGCCGGATTTTTTTGAGAATCTCGCGAGGAATCATGGCCTTCGCTGCGGTCTTCGCGTCTCTGCGTTTTCATTGCCCGTCCGAACTGGCCTGTGGGCCGCCCATGGTGCTCTTCTTCGCATGTGCTCGGCCTCGCCGGCCCCGTTATGGCACCGGTAATTCATCAAAGATTTTTTGGATGATCGTCTCGCTGGTCTTTTCTTCGGCCTCGGCCTCGTAGGTCACGGCCACGCGGTGGCGGAGCACGTCCATGCCGATGCTCTTGACGTCCTGCGGGGTGACATAGCCGCGCCCGCGCAGGAAGGCGAAGGCCTTGGCGGCCAGCGTCAGCGATATGGTCGCGCGGGGCGAGGCGCCCAGTTGGATGAAATCCTTCACCTCGATCTTGTAGGTCTGCGGCTCGCGCGTGGCGCAGACCAGGTCCACGATGTAATCCTTGACCTTGTCGTCGACGTATATGTCGTTGATGACCTCACGGGCCTCGAGAATCTGCTTTGGCTCCACGACGGGGCCGGCGTTGGGCGTGCCGCTGGTGCGCGCCATCAACTCGAGGATTTGCCGCTCCTCGGCCCGGGAGGGGTAGCCGATCTTGAGCTTGAGCATGAACCGATCTACCTGCGCCTCCGGCAGCGGGTAAGTGCCCTCCTGCTCGATGGGATTCTGCGTCGCCAGCACCAAAAAGGGCTCGTCCAGGCGGAAAGTGTTCTCACCGATGGTGACCTGCCTCTCCTGCATGGCCTCCAGCAACGCGCTCTGCACCTTGGCCGGCGCGCGGTTGATCTCGTCGGCCAGCACCAGGTTGGCGAAGATGGGCCCTTTGCGCGTGGTGAACGCGCCCGACTGCGGATTGTATATCTGCGTGCCCACCACGTCCGCCGGCAGCATGTCCGGCGTGAACTGGAGGCGCGAAAACCGCACGCTCAGGCAGTTGGCCAGCGACTTTACTGAAAGGGTCTTGGCCAGCCCGGGCACCCCCTCCAGCAAGACGTGGCCGTTGGCCAGCAACCCGATGACCAACCGCTCGACCAGGTAGGTCTGGCCGACAATCACCTTGCCCAATTCATTGAAGAGTGGGCGCGCAAAAGCCCCGGCTTGCTGTACCGCCTCATTAAGGGCGCTCATTCCCGTATTCATGTTCTCGTAAAGTTAAGAGTCGTATAGTCCGATGGACATGAAAACTGGAAAAAATGTTCAACCTGAAAAAAACAGTAACTGCTTCGACAATATTCAGTTTCCTGGGTTCGCAGGGAATGTGGGAGGCGCCGCCAGTTGGGCGATGCCTTCGGAGTGCGTCTCCCGACCCTGGACCTTACACGGATCTTCGCACGGATAGGTGCAAGCTCCGCTAGGAGCGACATGTTTATAGCGCCGCGGCCGTCCGGCTCTGTCAAGCTCCGTAGGAGCGGCATGGCTCGACTGCAATCCGGTCGGCGGAGCTAACCAAAGCCCTCCATGCCGCTCCTACGGAGCTTGAAGATGGGTTTGCAGGTCTGGCTCGGGGGAACATGTCGCTCCTAACCCGGATATTTCACACCCGGCACGGAACGCCCACAGGCCGGAGCGCCGGCTTCAGCCGGCTTTGGGCCTCCGAACGCCGCAAGACAGGGAAAATGACAACGGCCGGCCCTCTGGGTGT
>Ga0181524_10000712_pt1 | contig 40030 bp, 28 predicted proteins | sample PEATcosm2014_Bin_34_FD_119761 | JGI IMG/M metagenome (GOLD analysis project Ga0181524, IMG submission 119761) | Peatland microbial communities from MTU Mesocosm Facility, Houghton, MI, USA - PEATcosm2014_Bin05_60_metaG | ecosystem: Environmental > Terrestrial > Soil > Wetlands > Peat | place... | reverse complement strand
TCCACTGTTCGTTCCAGGAGGCCTTGTCCATGCGGTTGTCGTGGCAGCCGCTGTTGGCGACGGCGGCCTTGTAGAATTCCGGGTGGAAGAGCAAGGCGCCGGCGGCGCTCTGGCCGCCGGCTGAGGTGCCATAAATGCCGACGCGGGTGAGGTCGTAATAAGGGTACTTGGCGGCGACGGCCTTATGCCACAGGATGCGGTCGGGAAAGCCGGCGTCCGCGAGGTTTTTCCAGCAGACATCGTGGAAGGCCTTCGAGCGGTCGGCTGTGCCCATGCCGTCGATCTGCGCCACGATAAATCCCAGATCGGTGAGGGCCGAGAAACGGCTCGACCCGGAGAAAGACTTGGGGACATAAGAGCTTTGAGGCCCGGCGTAGATGTCTTCGAGGATGGGGTACTTCTTGTTTGGATCGAGGTTGTGAGGGCGGCAGAGGATGCCCCAGATGTCGGTCTTGCCGTCGCGGCCCTTGGCGACGAAGACCTCCGGGGCCTCCCAGCCCCGGGCCTTGAGTTCCGAGATGTCGGCCTGCTCGAATTGGCAGAGCTGCGCGCCGTCTGAGGCGCGGCGCAATTCGTGGACGGGGGGCGTCTCGACGCGGCTGTAGGTGTCAATAAGGTATTTGCGGTCAGGGGAAAACTGGACGGAGTGGTTGCCGTTGGCCTCGGTGAGCGCGAGCAGGCCGCTCCCGTCGAAGTTGACGCGATAGTAATGGATAAAGTAAGGGCTTTGGTCCGGGTTCCTGCCACTGGCGCGGAACCACACCTGGCGGTTCTCTTCGTCGATGCGGTCGAGGCCGCGCACGACGTAATTGCCCCTGGTGATCTGGTTCTTGATTTTGCCCTCGCGCGTATCGACGAGGTAGAGGTGGCGCCAGCCATCGCGTTCGGAGACGTAGATCAACTCGTCGGTCTTCTCGAGCCAGTTGACGTAGCGGATGTTCAGGTTCTCGGTATGGGCGGTCCAGATGAAGGTGTCGGTTCTTTCCTCGAGGAGGTTGCGCAGGGTGCCGGAGCGGGAATCGACCTCGATGATGCGGAACCGCTGGTGCCCGCGGTCTTCCTTCTCGTAGGTGAAATGGCGCCCGTCGCGGCGCCAGCGCAGCCGGGGCGTCTCCCATTCGTGCTCGAAGGGGTCGACCTCGGGCTTGACTTGCTTGCGATTGGCGATGTCGAAGACGCTCAATTCCCAGGAAGTGAATTTGTCTCCGGGCAGCGCATAAGGACGGCGGTGGAGGACGGCGCGGCCCGCGCCCCGGGGAGAGGTCTCAATGAGATAGACCTCTTTGCGGTCGCCGGGGCTGATACGCCAGGCAGCCAGGCCCTGCGAGTCGGGCGCCCACTCCAACTGCCCGTAAGCGTCATCCTGGCGGCCATCCTGGGTGAGCTGGGACTCGGTCTTATCGGCCTGGTTTCGGACAAAGACATTCCGGTCTTTGATGTATGCGGTCCATTTGCCGTCGGGAGAGGGTCCCTCGCCGGCCCGCTGGTCCTGGCCGTTTTGGCTGGGACCGGACCGATCCGGGGTCCGGGCCTCTGCGGGCGCCGGGTTGGGCGGCGCGGGGGCGCACTCGTAGGAGTCGAGTCTGCATTGCCAGGTCTTGTCTGCGGCATCGAACCGGACACCCTGGCTGTCGTCTGTGAACTCAATCTGCGAAAACGGGAGTTGGCGGGCCCTGAATTCCTGCCCGGCGGCTTTTGACAGGGCCGAGGCCAGCCGTTCATGGTCGAATGCGGGGCGGCGGGCGCCCTGCTCGGCATCCACCACAATGAACTCCTTGGCGCCGTCCCTCAGGTCGTTGCGGTACCAGAACCTGGTGTTGTTTTGAAACCAATGCGGGGTGATGGTTGCCTTGTAAACGCCGCGCTCCGGTGCTCGGCCGCGCCGCTGGGGCGAATCGTGGAGAGAATCGGCGTCGAGCTGCGCCGGCGCTGAGGCGGCCAGCAGAGTCAGAATGGCGGGCAGCGTGGCGCGGGCCAGCCGCAACCAAAGGGCCTGCGGCAACGTAATTTTGCCAATCTGTCTTGCGCTCTTGCGAATGGAACATCGCGGGTTTGTCGCTTGCATAGGTATTATGGAGTCGGATGATGGCGGGATGGGGCGGGCTTGGGCAAGAGTGAAAGACTCTTTCGTTTTTCAGCGCGCGCAGGTCAGGGCCGCCTGTAGTCGAGATGTTCTCGAATGGCCCTTTGGAGTTTCTTTCTGTGCTTTCCAGGCGGACACGCCCTATAATGGGGGCGCGAAATGAAGAAGAAGCGTTCTGCCATCAACGAGTTGCTGGGGATCGTGGCGCGGCTGCGGTCCCCGGAGGGATGTCCCTGGGACCGGGAGCAAGACCATCGCTCTTTGCGCTGGCATGCGGTGGAGGAGGTCTATGAGCTGATGGACGCCATCGAGGCGGGGGACGATCACGAGATGGAGGAGGAACTTGGGGACATGCTCATGCAGGTGGTTTTCCACTGCCAACTGGCCAGGGAACGCGGGGCGTTTGATTTCGAGGATGTGGCGCGGCATATCGCGCAGAAGCTTGTGCGCCGGCATCCACACGTGTTCGGCCAGGTGAAGTTCAAGAACGTCGAGCAAGTGTGGGCGAACTGGGAGAAGATCAAGCGCGCGGAGAAGCAGGGGACGCGCCACGCCCGGCCATCGGCGCTGGATGGCATTCCCAAGCACCTGCCGGGACTGCTCCGGGCCGAGAAACTGGTGAAAAAGGCGCGGAGGGCCAAGTTGGCAGCCGAGCCGGTGAAATCCCGCAAGACGACGCGCGCGGCGCTGGGCCGGGAGTTGTTCGACCTGGCGGCCTATGCGCAAAGCCGAGGGTGGTCGGCCGAGGATGCGCTGCGGGCCGAGACCCGGAAACGGGAGCGGGCATGGCGGAGGATGGAATAAAACCAGGCTATGAGCGAGATTTCACCGAAGGAGGTCAACCAGTTGTATGGGCGGATCACCGGGGAATTGGTCCGCGTCATCGTCGGCCAGGAGCAGGTCGTCAAGCTATTGCTGGTGAGCCTGTTCGCGCGGGGACATTGCCTGCTGGTGGGGGTGCCGGGCCTGGCCAAGACGCTCATCGTCCGCACGCTTTCCGAGATTCTGCAATTGAGCTTCAAACGCATCCAGTTCACGCCCGACCTGATGCCCAGCGACATTATCGGCTCGGAAGTCCTCCAGGAACGGGATCGCCGCCTCGAGTACGAGTACAAACCGGGCCCTGTATTCGCCAACCTGATCCTCGCCGATGAAATCAACCGCACGCCTCCCAAGACCCAGGCGGCTTTGCTCGAGGCGATGCAGGAACGCAAGGTGACCGTCGGCGGCCAATCCCGGCCGCTGCCTGACCCGTTTCTGGTCGTGGCCACCCAGAACCCGATCGAGCAGGAAGGCACATATCCGCTCCCGGAGGCGCAACTGGACAGGTTCATGTTCTCGCTTTACCTGGATTATCCCGGCAAAGCGGAGGAGAGCGAGGTGGTGAAGCGGACGACGTTGCGGGAACTGCCGGTATTGGCGCCCACGGTTGCAGCCGAAGACCTGCTGCGGGTGCAACGTCTGGTGCTGGCGGCGCCGGTGTCCGACCACGTCGTCGATTACGCGGTGTCGCTGGCCGTGGCGACCCGTCCGGGCAGTCCGGAGGGCTTGCAAGTGGCGCGGGACTTTGTGGAATGGGGGGCGGGTCCGCGCGCGTCCCAGTATCTCATTCTGGGCGCCAAAGCCCTGGCACTGCTGGATGGCAAAATCACTCCCGAGACCGCCGACGTGCGCGAGGTGGCCCCGCACGTCCTTCAGCACCGGGTCATCACCAATTACCGGGCCACCGGCGCGGGCAAGAAATCGCGCGACATCGTCAAGAGCGTCATCGAACAAGTCAGGGAAATGGCGTATTAAATAAAGTATGAAGTATGAAGCATGAAATGAGAGTTTGGGGTGCGCATCCGGAGACTGCCACTGGAGCGCCGGCTTTAGCCGGCTTTGCGCGCGCCTGGACTCCTGCGGTGCCCCTGTTGAACATTGGACGTCCAAAGCCGGCTGAAGCCGGCGCTCCGGTCCTTCGGCACTGGCTGCGGGGGCAGTGTCCTGATGCGCTGGGGTTTGGGGGTTAAGAACCTTATGAGCGAGGGGATTCGCAAGCCGCCGGTCATCGGGGCGGGCAACCGGGCCTGGGCTGCTCCGCCGCGAATTGCGGCTGGCTCGCGGGCGCCAGGGGCGATGGCGCGGCTGTGGCGCCCGCCGGCCGCGGCAGCCAGCCGCCACTCGCTGCTTCTGCCAGCGGAACTGGAGCGATTCAAGAACCTGTTGGTCTTCGCCCGCTCAACAGTCGAGGGATACTTCGTGGGAAAACACAAGTCACCCTATCGGGGCGCGTCGGTCGAATTCACCGACTACAAGGAGTACGTTCCCGGGGACGAGGTGAATCGAATCGATTGGCGGGCATACGGGCGGTCGCGCCGGCTATTTGTGCGGCAATACGAGGCGGAGACGGACATGGTGGTTTATCTGCTGGTCGATGCGAGCGCCTCGATGAGTTACGCGGGGCAGGGGCGGCAATCGAAGTTTCTCATGGCTGCCAAAATTGCGGCGGCGCTGGCTTACCTCATGGTCCACCAGGGAGACAAGGCGGCGCTGGTCATGTTCTCCGAGACGCTCAACCAGTATCTGGCGCCCGGCGGGACGCGGCGTCACTTGCACAACATGATTACGGAACTGGAGCGGGCGCAACCAGCCTCGACCACCGGAATCGGGCGCGCGTTGCGCGAGTGCAACATCCTGTTCAAAAAGCGCGGCCGGCTGGTTATCTTGTCGGACTTCTGGACGGACACCGCCGAGTTCCTGGATGCGGTGGGCCAGTTTCAGCACCGGAAATTCGAGATGCTGCTGCTCCAGGTGCTGGACCCCGACGAACTGAGCCTGCCCCTGGCGCAAGCAGCGCGCTTCCAAGACATGGAGACCCATGAGGAGGTCCAGGTTGAGCTGGAGGAAATCCGCGCGGCCTACCGCGCGAGCGTGCAAGCCCGGATTGAACTGCTTGCCAGTGAAGCCAACAACCGCCGAATCAACCACGCCGTGGTCAACACGGAACGGCCTTACCTCCAAGCGATCGAGGCTTATCTGGGCTTCCGGGGGCGGCGGTGAAGGGAAGCCATGGTGTCTTTTGCCAGCTTAGGGTTGTTCAGCGCTTTGGCGGCGGCGCTGGCGTTGCCGCTGGTGATACATCTGCTGAATAAGAGTTTCCCGCGTTTCCTGCGGTTTCCGTCGATTGAGCTGATCAAGCAGACGATGGCCCGGCGTTCCAGGCTCTATCGCTGGCGGCATCTGATCCTGTTGTTGCTGCGGACGGCATTTCTGGCGTTGCTGCTGCTGGCTTTTTTGCGGCCGGTGTTGAAGCGGTTTGGCTCGGACCCTGCGGCCAGGGGCGGGCGGCACGTGCTCATCGTGCTGGATCACTCGCTGAGCATGGAGCACCGTGGAGACGGGCCGACCTCGAGGGAACGCGCGGCGCACGAAGGGCTTAAGCTGATTGATTCGCTCGGGGTGGAGGACGCGGTCAATATCCTGTTGATGGACAGCAGCCCAACGACCTGTTTTACGGATTTTTCCAGGGACCACGCCGAGGCGAAGCGGTTTCTGGGCCGCCTCAAGCCGGGCCTGGGCCGGGGGGATGTGGACCTTGCGAACACATGGGCGGCGCGGCTCACAGCCAAGGAAGCCGGCTCGAGGCCGGAGATCTATTACATTTCGGACTTCCAGCGGAAGAACTGGGCCAACGCCAGTTTCACGGGGCTGCCGGCCGGGGCGCGGCTGTTGTTTGTGGATGTTGGGCCGGCACACCGGGACAATTGGGCGGTGCTCGATGCGCGTGTCTCCCAGTCGCACGTCCTGGCCGGAGACACCGTCCTGCTGGAGGTGACTGTCGGGAATTTCAGCGCGCAGAGTTTCGAGGGGCGAGTGACAGTGACGCTGGACCGGCGGTTCAGCTTCGACCAGGAGGTCATGATCGCCCCCTGGTCGGAGGCCAAGGTCATGGTGCCCGTGTCCGCCGGCGGGCCGGGCTTGCATTTGTGCGAAGTGAAGCTGCCGCCCGACGCACTGGATTACGACAATCATTTCTGCCTGGCCCTGCCGGTGCAGGAAAAGGAGGAGGTGCTCATTGTCACAGACGGCCCGAGCGACCCGAAGAGCGGGGCTTTTTTCCTCAAGACGGCCCTGAATCCATTCGAGAACGAGGCAGGCTCCCTGCTGCCGCGCGTGATTGGCTCCAACGAGTTGACCCCGAGCCGCCTGGCCGGGGTGCGAAAGGTGTTCTTCACGCGGTTGAACCGGCTCAATGCGCAGGCCGGCGCGACCGTGGCCAAGTTTCTGTTCGAGGGCGGGGGGCTGGTCTATTTCCTGGACGGCCCGGCGGACGCGGAAAACCTGGCGGCATTGGAGAAGGCGATTGGTCCGAACACGATGCCGATGCGCCTGTCCCGGCGGCGCAGTGCTACCAATGTCGTGAGCGGGGCGCAGCAGGTTGTGCGAGGCGATTTCAAATCGCGCTATCTCAAGCTTTTTCAGGGAGCCGCGCGGCAGAACCTGGCCCTGCTTGAGTTCTACGATTATTACCAGGCCGGCGCCACCGGGGCCGGGACGATTCTGCTCAACTATGGGGATGAGTCGCCCGCCATGGCGGCGCTGCACCACGGCCTGGGCACCCTCCTGCTCCTGAACTTTTCGGCGGGCGAGTTGTCGAGCAACCTCGCCCGGCAGCGCCTCTTTCCGGCCTGGATGCAGGACCTGGTCAAGGCGCTCTCCGCCGAGGAACTGCCTCCCGCTGCCTACACGATCGGGGAAACACTGCACACGGAAGTCTGGCGCAGCGAAATGCGCGACCAGGGTTTCCGGTCCCCGTCCGGCGAACCGGTCACGGTCAAACGCGAGCTTGCCGGGGAGCGTTACAGCGTCACTTTCACACCGGATGAACTCGGTTTCTACACCCTGGGTTCCCCGCGCCCGCTCTATGCCTTCGGCATCAACACAAGCCCGGACGAGGCCGATCTGCGCCCCATCGATAAGGACGTCTTGCCCAAGGACTTTGCGGCCGAGCACGAGGCGCATTTCGTCGGGGGCGCCGAGGACTTCGAGGAACTGGCCAAAGGCAAGCCGCTTTTCCATTGGTTCATCCTGGGGGCAGTGGCTTTCCTTCTGATGGAAAGCGGATTCCAGTATTTGCTGAGGACAAAGGGGGCCGCGTGAGGTCTAAATCCGAAATCCGAAATCCGAAATCCGAAGGAAACCCGAAATCCGAAATCCGAAGGTCGAGACCGCAGGGCTTTCGGGCATTGGCTCTGCACTCATTGCTGAGGCCACAGGCCCCTCCATGTCCCGCAGCGACCGCACCGAATGAGGGACCGGATGCGGGCTTCGGATTTCGGATTTCGGATTTCGGATTTCCTTCGGATTTCGGATTTCGGATTTCGGATTTTCCATTTCGCCCGTCCCGCCCTCTTGCCTATTGGACCTTGCCGTTTCTGGTTGCCGCGGCAGCGCGAGGGGCGGCGGTCTCGCAGGAGCCGCCGGGCGGCGTGGTGCTGGACCCTGTTGTTCCGATGCCATTGGCAGCGTTGCTGGCAGGGGTGCTGCTGTTCCTGACGGCTCGCATCTATTTGAAGGTGGGCGCCAGTGCCGGCTCATGGCGCAAGTGGGTGCTGCTGGTGTTCCGGGCAGCGGGCCTGGCGCTGGTTTTGGCGCTGTTGCTTCAGCCCTCGCGGCGCGAGGCCCCGCCGCCGCCGCCTAAGGAGCGGGTCACGTTGATCGGCCTGGACACCTCGCTGAGCATGAAACAACGGGACGTCCAGCGCACTTCGCGGCTGGATGCCGCCAAGGACGCCCTGCTCAACGCCGGCCTGATTGGGCGCAACGGCGTCGCGGAAGACCCCCGCTTGCGCATCTTCGAGTTTGGCGCCGATGCTCAACCGGTAGTGAAGTCCATCCTCGACCTCACGCCAAAGGGTCCCACCACCCGTCTCAGCCAGTCCGTCCTGACCATGCTCAACATGCCCGAAGGAAGCCAGGACGCCAATGCCTTGATACTCCTGACCGACGGCCACGATTTCGAGCTGGTCAATCCCGCGCGGACCGGCGCCGCCGCGCGCGCGCGCCAGGTGCCCATTTACGCCGTGGCGCTGGGCAAACGGGGAAACGTCCGGGACGTCTCGGTGCGCATCACCGCTTTCCAGCCTTATTGTTATGTCAAACAGAAGGCGCGGGTGGCTGCGGCGCTGCGGCTCATCGGCTGCGAGTTCGAGGACCTCACGGTGCAGCTCCTGCGCAGCGGCCAGGTCGTCCAGACCAAACGCCTCAACGCGGACGAGTTCCAGGAATTGCCCGTCGAGTTCGAGGTCGCCGAACCGCAAGTCGGCCAGTACGAATACGAGATTCGAGTGCTTCCGCTCCAGAACGAGGTGGACACGGCCAACAACAGCGCCATGACCTATCTCAACGTCATCGACCAGCAGATTCACGTCCTGCTGCTCGAGGGCGACCCCTATTGGGACACAACATTCGTGCAACGTTCGTTGATGCGCAATGACAAGTTCGACGTGGACGCCCTTGTGCGCTACGGGCGCGAGCGGGTGCGGGCCATTCGGAAGAGCGAGACCGCCGGACCGTTGCGCGCGCCCGACACCCTCGAGCAGTTCAGCCATTATGACCTCGTCTTCCTCGGCCGCCTGGTGGACAAGGTCCTGACCTCGGCACAGATCAGGCTGCTGGACCAATACGTAAGGGATTGTAGCGGGACCGTCGTTTTCGGCCGGGGCAGCGCCTTCGGCAATCCGTCGGCCGCCAGCGACATGGAGCCGGTCCTGTGGGGCGATAAGGCCAACGGGCGCATGCATCTGGACGCCACGCCCGAGGGCCGGAACCTCGAGGCCCTTCGCGGGCTGGGCGAAGGCGCCGGCGGCCTGGACAGCCTGCCCGACTTGCTTAGCGGACGCAAGGCGGCGGCGACCAAGCCTCTGACCTCGACGCTGGCCATGGCCGGCAGCCGGGAGGAGGGCGGGGCAGCGCCGGCCATCGTGCATCGGCGCTATGGCGCCGGCCAGGTTGTCAGCCTTGGCGTCGAGGGCCTCTGGCGCTGGGGGCTTAACTCGAAAGCCGAGGGCCTGAACAGTCCCTTCGATCGATTCTGGGACCAGATGATTCTGTGGCTGCTGGCCGGACGGGATTTTGTCCCCAGCCACCAGTTCTCGTTCCGCCCAAATTCCGCCAACATCCTCCTGGGCGAGAGGGTCTATTTCCGAGTCACGATGCGCCAGAACGATCCGAGGGTCAAAACCGTTCCCCTGAGCCTATACCTGGGCGCGGCGGAGGTGGGACGCGTCAATATGACGGCGGCAACTTCTCAAGGGGGCCGCCTGGCGGCTGAGTTCATGCCGGAACGGGTCGGGCGCTACCGGGCGGTGGCGAATTTCCCCGACGGCACATCCCAGGAATCGCGGTTCATCGTTTACACTGAAAACCTGGAGGAGACCGAAGTGGCTGTCGACGCCGTTGGGTTGCGGCGGCTGTGCGAAAGCAGCGGCGGCCGCCTGATCGAGCCGGGCGCCCTGGCGGGGCTGTTCAAGGAACTGAACAGCGAGAAGACCGAGGCCGCCCCCCAGACGCGGCTTTGCCCCGTGTGGAATCAGGCTTGGGTTTTTTACCTCGCAGGCATATTATTCGGGGTGGATTGGTTTTTGCGCCGCAGGTGGGGTTTATGCTGAACGAGCAACAAAGCGTTACCACCTCGGGGCCTTCCGTGCCTCGGTGGAGGATTGGCGATTGCTGGCCAACGAAGCGCCAGACTGAGGCGCGATGATTTCCTTCGACACCAACCTGCTGCTCTATTCGCTTAACGGCGTCATGGCGTAACTGAGTTCGCCACCCGCAACGAAGCCCACTCTGCCGGCTTCGGCTTTTCGCGCGTATGGAATCCACTGCCGGGCTGAGAAACAGTGTGTGGACCCGGGGAGGCGGCTTTAGACAACGATGGTCAAAACCGCTTGGTTATGTTAGGATTCAGGGAATATGAAGAGCGTGCCTCGCGAAGAACTGTTGAAACGCATCTGGATCGACCCTGCGCGGTGCGGCGGCAAGCCGTGCATCCGCGGGCACCGCATCTGGGTTTCTTTGATCCTGGATTTGCTGGCGTCGGGAAGCACGTTTGAGGCAATTCTTGGGGATTATCCCGGATTGGCCGAGGAAGACATCCTGGCCTGCATTGCTTATGGCTCGGAAATGTCGAGCGAACGCTACGTGGACATTCCCCTGGAAGCCCACGTGTGAAGCTCAAGCTCGACGAAAACTTGAACGAGCGCGGACGCGCCTTGCTGGCGGCCGCCGGCCACGAGGTTTCCACCGCCGCCTCGCAGGGTCTGCAGGGAACAGTGGATGAGGCCCTGATCGAGATTTGCCGGCGCGAAGGTCGCGGCCTTGTCACCCTGGATTTGGACTTCGCCAACCCGCTGCGTTTCCGACCCGCCGATTATCCCGGAATCGCGGTGCTGCGCCTGCCCAAGAGAGCCACCGCGGAGGACCTCCTCCAGACCATCGCGACTTTGGCACGGGGACTGGAGGGCAACGCGCTGGGCGGCAAATTATGGATTGTTGAAAAGGGTCGCCTCCGCGTTTATCAGGATAGCGGAGGCAACCTGTAGTCTGAAAACAGGAGAACTTGCTCGTTTAGGAGGTTGCGGACCTCCTCGCTGGTGATTGGCCGGCCGGTGGAACCGACCGTGTGGCGCCCTTTGCGCCGCGTGAACTTGACCTTGATTGGCTCTGGCTCCTGGGGCCGCTCAAGGCGGACCAGGACGATGCGCCCGTCCCCTTCGGGACGGACCTCGACAATGTCGCCTTGGCTGATGCGCGCGGCCTTCCTCGCCTTTACGGGCAGGACCATTTGACCGCGGTTATTGATCGTCGCATTCACAGCAAGGGCATCATGGGAGCAAGTCTTCCGGTCAAGCAGTTTCCCTATGCGCCGCTTGTCCGCGGACCTCCGTTCTTGGCTACCCCAAACCTGTAGCGGCAAGCCCTTCCGGCCCGTGCGGGCAATCCGGGGACTGGGCGCCAGCGTGGCGATCAACATCGGCATCTGGCAACTGGCCGAGAGCTTCCGCTCCAATCGAGCGGCTTGAACCACGGGCAGGCTGGAAACGGCCTGCCCTCCTTTTTCACCCTATGAAAACTCGCACCAGGCGACCCGCCGACAGCACCCTGCACTCTCGCGACGGGCGCGAAGAGCAGTGGCCCGCCCAGCTCGCATACGCCATCTGGCTTGCCGTGCCCGCCTTGGCGCTCCGGACGGCAGGGGACCACCAGCCCGTTCATCCGTCGGATTTCCAGTCTGGACGGAAGCATCGGCGGCCAGACGGGCTGTCGCCCCTCTGGACTCCCCGCCGTGGCTGCCGCCGCGCTCGGCTTTCGCGCTCCGCGCCGGAGGACCGGAACGGAAAATGAGCAACCCGCCCGCCCAACCGTATTCCCGGGACCGGGAGCACATGCGGGGTAGCCAACGCCAAGGCTGAAATGTCGAGCGTTTCAATCCGGCGGCATTGGTTCACAGCCCGCAAGGGCTGGCGCCGGTGGCTCGACACCTGCGGGGCCCGCGCGCGTCAACCCCCGATTCTCGGCATCCGGGAGCATCTTCTCAATTCGCGGCTGCGCGGCTGGATGCAATGACCGCCGAGGCCAAGAGCCAATTGAACCAAGCTCTAATCGAGCCCCTTTTAGGTCAGTCGAAACTGGGGATTTGGAAAACTGCAAGCAAATGATGATCGAACCAATCTATGACTGACCCCTGCTTTTCGGGGATTTCGATGCCTTGGTGCTGGAGCCGGGCTCCTGATTGACCCCCAATTCACAGCGAACAAGTTCTCCAGCGAGATTACCTTGAGCCCTGCGTTGTACAAATTGGCTACCGGCAGTTTGTACTGCACATGCTGCCGGTCGGCGGGCACCACCTGCAGCAACTCCAGCCCATAATACACATGAATCCGTTGCTCCGTGTCATCCTGGTAGAGGGTGAAGGAAGGATTGCGTTTGTCGGTGGGCAAAATCAGTTGGAGCGCGCGCGTGGAGTTCATGGGCAGCTTGGGCCTCAACTTATCCGATCCGGCCAAGCCTACCACCGTCAAAAAGCCTCGGCCGACCGCCACCGTTGCCGCAGGACATCCCCGGTCACCACCACCAGTTCCGAGAGGCTTAGGCACCAGGAGTCAAAACACGGCATGCACAAAATCCGCCTGGAACGGCGGATTTAAACTTGCGACCAGTTCAGGCCTCAGGCATGCCTGTTACTGAGGTCTGAAGATTCGGTCGAGGAGCGGCGCGCCGGCGAGGAAACGGCGGAAGTTGTCTAAAAAATGCCGAACCAATATCTCCAACTCGTTCTTATGCCCCCCGCCAACGTGGGGGGTTATGAAGCAATTCGGCGCACTCAGCAACGGATGCCCCGGCGGCAACGGTTCCGGCTCTGTAACATCGAGCCACGCCGCTCCCAAGTGCCCGGAGCGCAATGCGTCGAGTAGCGCATCCTGATCGACAGTGCTCCCGCGGCCGATGTTGTAGAACACAGAGCCGATTTTCATCGCGGCGAACCGGGACGCGGACATAAACCGGATTGAGCCGGGGTTGGCCGGCAGCGCATTCACCACATGATCTGCCTTTGCCAATGCTTGCGGCAGACCCTCGCTCGTCACCACGGGAACCCCTTCGTCGCCACTTGGCTTGCGGCGGAGCGCGAACATCTGGACCCTAAATGGCCGCAACAGCTCAACCAAGTGGCGGGCAATGCTGCCAAATCCCAGGATGACGACAGTTTGATTCCGCAGCAGCGTGCAGGAATCGCGGAGTTGGAGCCACGACGCGGAATCGCTAGCCGCGCTCGCCCGGAGCGCCTCCGGGAGCTTCCGAGCGTGCGCCAGCATGAACCCAAGAGCATGCTCGGCGCACGGCTCGGCATAAACCGTCGAACTGTTCGTGACCAGGAGTTTGCGCTCTGCCGCCGCCTTACGAAAGTCATCCGTGTCATAGCGAGTATAACCCGCGCTGGAGATTTGCAGCCAGCGCAGTCTCTTGGCCTCAAGAACGCCTGCCGCGTCCGGTTGGCCAAAGGCGATGTCCGCGCCCGCCAGTGCCGGGTCGGGCTCGGACTTTGAAAGCACTGAGGCAGCGGGTTTGGCGGGAGAGACAATTTCGTGCGGCGCCACGCCGCGCTTCAGGAGCATTAGCGTCTCGTCGTTGGCAGCGAGGTCGGAGAAGATTCTCATCGTTTTCGTTCGGAGCCGGTCAGTTATTGCCTGGCTACTCCCTTAAGGCGGTGTCAAGGTTCATAGCGCAGCGTTATGGTCGGATTCAACCATAGGTTTGAATCCGTGGCGAGGCCAAAGCAGGCTAAGCGGATGTTTGCGGTTCCTCTCGGACAGGCGGTCGGGGAGCTCGACCGAATTGGACTTCAGGGGAAAACCCATTGACAGAAGGTTGCGATCCTTTGCAGGTTGTGGCTGCAAGATATGATGAAAGTGCCGCTTCTCTTTCTTTCCTGGATGAGCTTGGCGGTGACGGGGGCATCCTCCGCGCCGCCTGACACCTTTACCCCTTGTTCAGACACACCCCTTCTGCGCCTCTTCAAGACATGCTTCGCGCAAAACAAACAGTAAAAGGTCCCGCTCCTGGCCATGCGCCCGGTTGGCAAAGGACGAATCATCTACCATCTGCTATCTGCTATTGGCTATTCCCGTGCGCCCCGTCCGCCGCCTCCGCTCCCCACTCTGCCCACGCTCCGAAGCTCCACGCCTACCTGGCGTCCACCTCGAACGTCGCGACCAATGGGCGATGGTCGGAGGCAACGCCCCAATTGGCAATCGTCAGGACGTAGGTCTCATTCCTCACCAATGCCCGCGCCATCCCGGGGCTGAGCAGGATATAATCGATCCGCGAATAGGTGTCATCCTTTCCGAAGAAATGGGTCCAGGTCACGTTGCGCGGCGCCCAGGCCGGATTCGGGCTGGGCGTATTGTCGCCGTTGCGTTCGGCGGGGCGGCTGTCGATGAGCTTGTGCCTGCCGCGGCCGATCAGAACTCGGATTGGAGCGGAATCGCACGTGTCATTGAAGTCCCCGAGCACAACGAGATTCAGGTCGGGATTCGCCGCCAGCCGGGCATCGATTTTCTCCCGCAGCCGTTTGGCTTCCTCCAGCCGCAACTCGCCCTCGTCGGCCTGGGCCAGCGCGCGCCTGGACTTAAGATGCGCGCTGATGAGCGTGAACGCATATTTCGCGCCGGCCTGAACATCCACCTCGGCGAAGCCCCGGCTCACCCGGTAGCGCCGCCCGCCCAGCAGAAAATCCTCATTGGTGTGGGAACGGCGGGCGGTGAATGGGAACCGGCTCAGGACCGCCACGTGGATGTTGGTGTCGTGGCCGGCCACGTGCTCCGAATAGGCGAAGTCCAAGCCCTCGGCCCTGAGGGACCCGCGAAGCTCCTCCAGTGCGCTCCGGCTGCCAATCTCCTGCAAGGCCAGCACGTCCGGTTTGAGGGCAAGGATGGTCTCCCGAACCTTCGCCCTGGACTCCGCAGGCTTCACCGGCCGCGTCCCGATGGCGGCGTCCATGTAGCTCTCCACGTTGTAAGTGGCCACCCGGAACGTCGCCGCACGCCCCGAAACCAGCCCGATGAACAGAACGGCCAGAAGCGCCATCTTGCCTTGGTGAGACAGATTCATGCCAGTTTTTAGGCTATTCGAGAACTCGTGAGCCGGGTTTCCTTCCTGTCAGCTTTCGATATTCATCAACAGCGGCTTTGAGGAAGTCACGCAGGGCGCGCAGCTTTTGGGCGTCCTGTTTGTCAACTGGAACTCTGTTGACGTCGAATCTGGAATTACGCGACAGAATAACGTCCCGGCTTGTGCCCTCGGTTACTACCACCTGCCAGGAAACGTCATTGGATGTCCAGCTACTTTCAAAGTCCGGATAGGCCGTGCGTATATTGTGGTCCAGGGTGATTGTAAGCTTCGCGTCTTTGTCGTCCAATTTAAGTTCCTCAATATCCCCCAGTTTGAAGCGCTCCGTGGCTGCGCTTTGGGTTACGGGGTCGCCCTGGCGCTGGTTTGCCGTTGCCGTTGTGATGACTGTGAATTCAGGCTCCTTCATTATCACGTCATACTTGGTTGTATCCCAAACAGAGTCTATTCCGTATTCTCCCATCAGCACACCATCGCCGTATTGGAAGTGGTGTGGAATGGTTGAAAAGTCCTTGTTCACCCTGGCATAGAAGTCCCTTAGTTCCCTCCTCCTTTGGGTTTCGTTTGGTTCGGCATTAGGCTGAACCTGTTGCAGCGCGGCGGTCTTCTCCGCTTCGGGCCGTTGTGCCTCCACGATGCCGTTGGTTATAATTCCCGAAAGGACCTGGGCGTAGCCTCGGACAATGGCAGTCCCGCCAATCACGGCATTCCCGCCCACAATGGCGTTGCCGGAGACGATGGCGTTGTCCCGAATTATGGCGTTGCCGCCGATCACAGCGTCCTGAAAAACGCTGGCACTATTTTCAACCCGCGCGTTGTCGGTGATGACGGCGTTGCCATAGATAAGCGCCCACTCCTTAACGACGGCACTGCCATTTACCTGTGCGTTGCCATACACACTGGCGACCGAATCTGAAAATCCGGTCTCTGCCACGCGCCCATCCACAGTGGCTTCTCCGGAGATTACAGCCTTGCCATAAATCCGGGCGGCTCCGCGCACTGAGGCGCTGCCGAGCACTTTGGCTTCAGGACCGACATACGCACCCTCCGCGACGTATGCCGTGCCTTCCACCCAGCCGCCCCGTTTGGGATTGCGCAGACGGTCGTTCACCCACCACTGGCCATCGGCTGCCCGGACGTGCGTGGTAATGCCCAGGAGGCAGAAGAATAGCCAGATGTTGCAGCTCTTCCTGGCCGGGATGAAAACAAGGGAGCGGCAGGCAAGTTTGCTCAATGTTTGGCGCATAAAGTTGAAGCCGACCGGGAAACACTGGTTGACGCCGCCCACTCCGGAAAGGCTGCCAGGCGACGCCGAATTGGTTCAGGCCAGCAGTCATTGTGGCTCCGAACCTACCAAGCACGTCGCCGGCGTCAAGGAGCAATGGCTGTGGGCGCTGAGAATAGGCTATGTCTGAGGAACTCGACCCTCGACACTCGCACCTCTCAGTGCATCGCCACCTCGCAGGTCCCCAGCCCTCCGCGGTAATAGTTGAATTGGACGTTTGGGTGTTCGGCCAGGAGCGACATCGGCACCGCCGTATCCACAATCCGCTTTGAAACCATGTAGGCCGTCAGCCGCTGGCCGAAGGGATTGTCGTGGTTGCCGGCGTGCCAGATCGAGACCTTCTCCGCTTTCCATGTCTCGACCGGCCCGACGCTGATCGCCTCGGTCGGCACCAGCGAGATGTTTCCGCCGCCGCTGGTCCGCGCGTTCTGGGCGACCGTCAGCGGATGGAGTCGGACCACGCGCGTGCAAAGCCGGCGGTATTGTTCCGGCGCCGGGGGGTTGTCCTTGTGCGGGCCTTTGCGCTGGGGCGGGTCGTTGAAGGCCCAATGCTTCACATCCCCCTGGCCTCCCTGCATGACGGCGCAACGCGCCCCCGCCTCCCAACTCTGCCGATAGGGCGCGGTGTCAGCCTTGGGAAAATGCAGGTGCGCCTCCACCGGACGGAGCCTCTTTTCGATGCGGTTGAAACAGAGTTCCCGGTCGCAGCGCTCGAAGCTCAACGGATGGGTCAGCGGCGCCTCTTTGCCATCGATGCACCATTCATCCATCCCCCAAAAATGCCCCGACCGCGCATCCAGACCCAGCGCATTGACGATCCGCGCCACCAAGGGTAGCTGTTCCGTCGGCCCTATCGGGCCGCAGACGCCCACGGGGTTGTCCTCCGTGCTCTGGCGCCAGGCCTCCACGTACTCGAGCGCTTCGGCCACGTAAAACTCCTCCAGCGTGTCGTAAAGCAACACCTTGAAGCCCGGACGCGAGAGCTTCTCCAGGTCGCGCTGGGTGAGCCGGGCCGCCGCTTCAATCAAGTCCTGGGCCAGCGTGGTATAATCCCACCAATCGGCCGCAATGGCGCTAAGTCGTCGAGTCATAAGTTTTCCAAGAAGTCATTTTGCATTGGCTGCTTGCTCCACCTTCTCGGGCTGGAGCAGTTGCTTGAGGTTGTAATGCGTGAACCGCGCGTGGGCGGCGACGTTCTGCGAATCTGCGTTGGCGACCCAGAAATCGAGCGAATCCGGCGCGAAGAGCGCGCAATGGAGATTGGAGGTCATGCACACCGGCCGGCGCATGAGCCGGCGCGCCCCTTCGGCGTCGAATTTCCCGTACCCGGCCTGCACGCGGCGGGCCAGTTCCTCGTAGCGGTCGTTGGCGGACATCAGCACGGCATCCGTGATTGCGTGCGGGAGCAGGGGATGGCTCTGGCCTGGCTCGATGGTCTCGAACTTGTCCGGCGTGGCGGCAATGCCGACGGCCTGTTTGGTCTTGGCGTCCGAAACGACGTAGTAGTATTCGCAGGTGCGCGGTCCTTTGCGCAGGATGGCCACGGCTTCCTCGAGGGTGCTGGCCTTCTCCATGACTTCCCGCAGCAATTCGGCCATCGGTTTGCCGTCCCATCGCCCTTGCCCGCGCCCGCCCATCTCGCCGATGGCCAACTGCTTCTCGTTCATGGCCGTGACGGTGCCGATCATGCCCGCATAGCTGATGTTAACCCAGGCGTTGCCCTGGTCGGGTTGAATCACCATCACCACGGCGTTTTGCTCCAGGCCGAAGCCCCGCAGATAATCCAGAACGCGTCCGTGATAGAGGCGGCCGCCTTCGGTGGCCCGCCCAAACAGCGCGAAGCCGCTGCAGTGAAACAGCTCCGGAAAGAGCATCGACAACCGCACTTCCTCGCGCGAGAGGCCGGCGGCCGAGGCCATGGCGTCCATCTCCCGAAAATAACGCTCGTCTATGAACGGCGCCAACCGCTGCTGGGCCGACTCGATCTCGCCGAAAAACCAAAGCCCCTTCTCGAAGGAACTCCCCACGCCCACCCCGTAAAGAATGTGCTCCGCCAAATCGCGGATTTCCTTCTTCAACAACGCGCCATGCTGGCGGCCCATCTCCTCGGGTGTCCCTTTGAGAAACAGCACCCGCGTCCCGTCGATCATCTCCAGACGCCCGTTGCCCTCGCGGGCAATGACCCGCCTCTCGCCCGTAGCGGGACCGAGGGGCGGCACTTTCTCGCCGGCCATCTTGAGCGTCACATCCAGGAAACGCGTCACATGCGAGCGGGCGACTTTCTCGATCTTGTCGCCGTCCCGAGGCTGGAGCTTCCATTTCTCCGCAGCCCAGGCCTCCTCGAACCGGGGGTGGACCAACTCCACTTCGACCTCCGTGCCTCTGGCCTCGCGGTAAACCGCCCGCAAGGGCAGGCAATCGTTCGCCCGCAGCCAAAGCTGCAAGGTCGCTCGCGGCAGGCCAAAACCGCTGATCGCTTCGGCCTTGGGTGTCACTTTCAGGACACGGCACTGCGCGCCCCCAACCTCCTCGTCCGGTTGCAGCGCCACGTCCATCAAGGCCGGCAGAACCATGAGTAACTCCGGTGCGACGGGCAGCTTCAGCGGGCCTAGCGGCGTGGTCTCCTTCCGTTCGGGCGCCGTCGAGAACGGCGCAACCTCCGGCGAGCCGATTAACCCGAACTTCCTCTCAGGCGCATAAAGCCAAACCTCCTGCCCGTCGCGCCCAAGCAAAAAGTTCTCCCGACTGAATGTTGCCCCGAGGCGCAGGTGGTCCGGGGCCTGAAAGGCCAACTCCAATTCGCGTCCGGCAAGGTCTCCGGGCAAACCTTCAGCCCGCGCGATCCTGACCGTGGCCGTGAAGGTGCGGGCGGGTTCTCCCGCCGGCGGTTGAATCAGCCCCGCCACTTTGGCGAGGGCCGAAGAAAGGACCTGGACCGGCGGATTGGTGTCTGCGGCCTGGGCGAAGGCCGGCCGCTGAAGGGCTAGTGCGATGCACAACAGCCAGAGGACGTGGCGCGTAGTTTTCATATTGCGTATTTCACGGAAGGCTAACCTATCCGGAGCGCGATGTCACTGGAATCCTCTTGGGCGCGTGCCGCATTTCGAGCGTCCCGTTTCCCCTCACCCGGCCCTCTCCCTCGGGGAGAGGGCCGGGGTGAGGGGAAACGGGCTGCCCAAGAGAACCAGTTCCCAAAAGCAGAGCTGCGCCCCGAACAGTTACGACGGTTTTTGGTTGCGCCCCTGAGGCCCTTCGGGTTTAGGCTCGACGCATGAACATTCAAGTTGCAGTTCTGTGCGATGCGGCCACCGATGACAACGGCAAACTGAATCTGCTGGGCGCCTTCGACACCATCTATACACGCCAACTCCCGGCCGTCCATCCCCAATGCTCCATTGCCTTGCGCGTCACATTCTTCGGCAGCGACGAAGGCAAGCACAACCTGCGCATCAACTTCGTCGATGCAGATGGCCGTTCGATTATGCCCGGGCTGCCGCCCATCCCGGTGGAGGTGGTCCTGCCCGATGACCTGCACTTCGTCACCCGCACTTTCATTGTGAACATCCAGCAGTTGAAATTCGCCAACACAGGGCTTTATTCGATCGACGTCTTGTTCGACGACCAGCCCCAAGGCAGCATCCCCCTCCTGGTCAAGCTTGCCCCGCCGGCGCCGGCTTAGGCGGCGCTGCCCCCGGTAGAGACTCGATTCCCGCGACCACTGATTAGTCCCGAGCAACCAAGCAAAGAATTGAGCAGGCGAAAAGGAACCGAAATGTGTAGCTCTTTGGGGGACACCGCACTAAGCTTACGGCAGTTTTGTTTATGACCATTTCGTCATGAGCCGGTTCGTGAATCTGGAGCTTGACGGCGAGTCGGAGGGCCAGGGCCAGCCATCCAAGCCGCTGGTCAAGGATGAGGCCTATTACTGCGGCGAGGCCCGGGCCGCCTTCGAGAACGGGGAATTCGAGCCGGCCCTGCGGCTCTACTCGAAAGTCCTCGAGTTCAATCCCCGCAACGCCGGAGCCTGGGCCGGCCAGGTGCGGATGCTTACGGAATTGGGGGAGTACGGCGAGGCGCGGCTTTGGGCGGACAAGGCGATCGAGCGTTTCCCGCACGAGCCGGAGTTGCTGGCGGCCAAGGCCGTGGCCCTGGGCCGGAGCGGGGATTTGCAGGGCGCGCTGGCGTTTTCGGACGCGGCGATCGAAGAACAAGGGGACACCCCTTACATCTGGCTGGCCCGGGGGGACGTGTTGCTGGCGCGAAAAGAGCCGCGCGCCGATAGCTGCATCGAAAAGGCCCTGCTGCTGGCGCCCCGGGACTGGTTTGTCGCCTGGCTGGCAGCGCGGATTCGTTATTACTACGGGCAGTTTGCGTTGGCGCTCAAGCTGGTGCAGCAGGCCCTGGACTCGAACGCCGGCCATTTCCTGCTCTGGCTGGAGCTGGGCCGTTGCCAGCAGGCCCTGGGCCTGGTCGGGGCCGCCCACAACTCGCTGACCCAGGCGCAGCAACTTAATCCTCGATGCCACGAGGCTGGGCTGGCCCTGGTCGGCCTCTCCCACACCGGCATCGGGCCTCGAATCCGCGGCTGGTGGCGCCGCCTCCTCCGGCCATGAGCACTGAAAACCTAAATCGGCTCCTGGCCGCGGCCAATGACTTCGATGCTTCGGACTTGCACCTGGTGGCCGGCATCCCGCCCGCCTTCCGCGTCAACGGGGAAATCATCATTGCGGACGAGGACGCCTTGACGGAGGAGGAGGTTGCCGGCATGGCGGAGTGCCTGCTCAACGAGCAGCAGAAACGCAAGTTCGACCAGGAATGGGAACTGTGCATTTCGTTGCAGCACCGGGCGGCCGGACGGGTGCGCGCCACCTTCTACCGCCGCAACGGCCATCCGGAAATGAGCTTCCGGTTCTGCGGCGACCGCATCGCCTCAAGGCTGGAGCTGGGGCTGCCCGAGAAACTCGACGACCTGGCGCGCCGGCCCAACGGGTTGGTGCTCGTGACCGGTCCAACCGGCGCGGGCAAGACCACCACCCTCAACTACCTTGTGGACCTCATCAACAGCGAGCGCCGCTGTAAGATCGTCACCATCGAGGACCCCATCGAGTTCGTCCACGAGAATAAGCGGGCCATCGTCGTGCAGCAGGAGGTGCTGACCGACGTGCGGTCCTTCAACCGGGCTCTCATCCATGTCCTGCGGCAGGACCCGGATGTGATTGTGGTGGGGGAGATTCGCGATTACGAGGCCATCTCGACGGCGCTCACGGCGGCGGAAACCGGGCACCTCGTCCTGGCCACGATGCACTCCCCCAGCGTCTCCCACGCCCTCGAACGCATCGTCGGGGTCTTCGAGGGCAGCGCCCAAAAACAGATCATCCTCCAACTGTCCAATGCCTTGCAGGGCATTATCGCACAGGACTTGCTGCCCGCCGTGGACCGCACCCGGCGCGTCCTGGCCTACGAACTCATCGTCGCCAACGGCGCCGTCCGCAACCTCATCCGCGAAAACCAGGTCCACCAGTTGGAAAACACCATCCAGACCGGCCGCAAAGAGGGCATGGTCCTGATGGACAACTGCCTTCATGACCTTTATTGCCAGTGCCTCATCACGTACGACACCGCCCTGAGCCGCGCGAGGCACCCCGACCAAATCACCCGCCAGAAGACGTGACTCGAGTGCCCGGACATTTCATAGGCCAGCCGCCGAATGGGTTGTATTTCGACATAGGATGGCGACAGAGATTCGGGGTCGGAGTCTTCGTGCGCGCTCTTGAGATTCCGCGTGAGCCTGACTTGGCGGCCTTGTCTATGTGTGTGGATTCGGAAATCGAAGCATGAATCATATCGGCCAAATCATTCAAGGAATCGTCGCGCTCCTCATTTTCGGAGGGCTGGCGGGATGGTTCATCTTCCGGACCATCAAGAACGCCGACGAGCCTAAACTCATGATTTTGAAGTGGGTTGTGACGGCGCTGGCTGTGGGATTTCTGGTGGGATTCGTGATGCCGATGGTGGCCAAGGGGGACGAAGCGTCGGCCTTCATTGGCATTCCATTGACGGCCGTCTGCGGCCTGGTCCTGGCCATCGCCTGGCGGCGGGATCTTGCCTGCCTGGTGGCGAATCCGATCGCCTCGCTTTACGATGGAGGCAGCGATGCGCCGGACCCGCACCCGTTTTATTCCGTGGCTCGAGCACGGCAGAAACAAGGCCGCTACCCCGAAGCCATCGAGGAAATCCGGAAACAACTCGGACGGTTCCCCACGGATGTCGAGGGCCAACTCCTTTTAGCCGAGGTCCAAGCCGAGAATCTAAAAGACCTCGCCGCAGCCGAAGAGACGATTGAGGGATTCTGCGAGCAACCCGGCCATGCCCCGCAGAACATCACCTTCGCCCTTTACTCGATGGCCGATTGGCACCTCAAAGTCGGGCGGGACCGGGAGGCAGCCCAACGGTGGCTGGAAAAGGTCATTCAAATGCTGCCGGACACCGAATATGCGCTCGGCGCCGCCCAACGCGTCGCCCATCTGAGCACCACCGAGATGTTGCTCTCCCCGTACGAACGAAAGAAGTTCATCGTTCCCGAGGGGGTGCGCAATATGGGTCTGCTCAGGAAACCGCCGCCTCCGCAACACCTCGAGAAGGACCCGGAGGCGCTCGCGGCCGATTATGTCCGCCACCTCCAGGAGCATCCGCTGGACATGGAGGTGCGCGAGAGACTGGCCATCATTTATGCAGACCACTATAAGCGGCTCGATTTGGCCGCCGACGAACTGGAGCAGATGATAGCCCAACCCAACCAACCAGGCCGCCTCCTCGTGCATTGGCTCAATCTGCTGGCCGACCTTCAAGTCCGGGCCGGGGCCGATTACGGGACCGTCAGACAAACTCTCCAGCGGGTTATCGACCGCGACCCTACCATGGCTCCCGCCGAGATCGCCCGCAAGCGCCTGGCCCTGCTCAAACTCGAGCTCAAGGCCAACGAGAGCAAGGAGCCGGTTAAACTCGGCACTTACGAACAGAACATCGGCCTCAAGAAGGGGCCGCCATCCGGCCTTTATAGTCAGGCCGGGCGCACCGGCTCACCGCCGCGGCCGTGAGGCCAGTCTTACGGCGATTTCCTTGTCAATCTGGTGCGCCAGCTCCATATCCGACCCGCCGCCATCCGTCCGGACCTGGACTGACACCGAGGTGACCTGGGCGTCCATGGGGGCTATCCCCACCCGAACCGTGCGTTGATTGACGCGCCCTTGCACCACGTTCATTGCATTCGTCGAACTCTGATGGACGCCATAGTCGGTCAAGACCCCGTCCTTGCTGATCACTTCCTTGACCACAACGAAGATAACGTCCGGCGGCACCTTATAGGCCGCGTCGACCGTATCCCGGATAAACGGCACGCCCGCAGTTTTTCCCCCTGTCACCGTGTCCACACAGCCGGCTGTGATCAGGAGCCCGACAATCAAAGCCGCCAAAAGCTTCGTTTTCATCATCCGACATGCAACCACATTCCCTCGCGGCGTCAAGCCTGGAATGGGGATTTGACGACCGAAGGGCGCATTTCGCCTTTTTGGGTGGCGGTTTCTGACTCTTAATCTCAATCCTGCTCCTAAGCTTAATCTTAATCCTCATGAACTGCCTGTTTGGTCAAAGCGAATTCTGATTACCGGTTGCACGATGAGGATTACGATTAGGATTAGGATTAAGAGACGTTACCCAAATAAATGAAATGCACCGACGGCCGAGCGGCCGAAGTCCCTCGATAGTCGCTTGCGGACCGGCGCCTACTTTGACCCGCCCGACTCGAGCAGTGGCCTAAGCGCGGCGCCAGGCACCTCCAGGACAGTGCCGTGGTGGGCGCGCTCAGGCATGGCGAGGCGATTGGAGACGTCTTGCCAGTGGGCCAGGTCCTTGGAAGTCATGGCGCCGTAGCGCTGGTCCCGGTAGCAATCGAAATAGACGATGTACTCATCCCCCAGGCGCAGGGCAGTCGGGCCCTCCACCCACGAGCGGGTGAACGGCGGGCCAGGAGGACCGAAGGGGCCATCCGGACTGTCACTGACGGCAAGGCGCAGGTTTTTCCTGGGCGGGTTCAACGTTTCATCCTTGAACAGGAGGTAGAAACGGCCGCCGGCAGGCAGGAGCGTGGCATCAATGATGTTGAAACCCGGATCGTAGTAAAGGCGCGTGCCGGTGAATGTCTGGAAGTCCTTTGTAGTGGTGAAATACATCCGGTGGTTGTAATGCTCCTCCGCCTGCCCGGCGGTTTCGAGGAACCTGTTGGTGATCGTGCTCGCCCAAAAGATAAGGAACTGCTGCTTTCGCGAGTCCCAGGCTATTTCCGGGGCCCAGCAGTTTAATGCCGCTGGTTCATCTGCCATAACCACCAGGCCCTTTTGCTCCGACCAGTGCAACAAGTCTTTCGAGCAAGCGTAACCAATGCTCCGGCCAGCCCAGGAGGTGGTCCAGACCATATGAAAAGTGCCATCAGGCGCGCGCATCAGGCAAGGGTCGCGCATGAGCCCGGATTCTCCGACCCGCGGTTCGAGCACGCTGCGGCCGCCGTTGAGGGTTTCCCATCGGTAGCCGTCCCGGCTCCAGGCCAGATGCAGGCCGTCCTCTCCGTTGCGTACGAAGTAGGAAAACAGGTAGCAGGTTTCAGGAATGCCAGCGGCGGGGGCGGGAAGGGCAGCGGTGGCTAGAAGCGCAACGAGGAGCAGGGCCAGATGCAAGACTGTCCGCAAACCATTGTAGGAGACAACGTAAGGAGTCTCTGATTTACGTCCCTGCTCAGTGTCTGGCATTTCGGCGTTGCCGTTCGACCAGGCCCCGCAGGGCCTCTTTTTGGTCCTGGGCCCCGGCGAACAGTTCGTCCGGAAAGCGGCGGTATATCTCGATGTCATCATAAATAAGGCCCTGCTCATAGAAATTGAGGCCCAAGCCGGCGAGGTATTGAAGCCGCAGGTTCCGGTCCAGGTTGATTTGGGCCTTTTGGAGCCAGGGGCCCAGGTCTTTGGCTTGGCCTGCGTATGTGGCCAGGAGTGCAAGTCCGGAGCGGTAGCCGAGCGACCGAAGCGACTCACGCACCGCCTTGTAATCCTCGCGGCCCAGGCGCTGCTGCACGCGGTCCAGGTCGATGGTGGCCGGTCCGTTCGGACCCAGCAATACGACATCATATCCCTCGCCCTCGTCGTCGTTGCTCCAGACCGTGCCGTTAGGGAAAACCGAAAAGAAGGTCGCAATCTCGCTCTTGACCACCGCCAGGTTGCTTTCATAAAGAGGCACCCATTGCGTCATCAGGCCGCCCGGGTTCAGATGCCGCCGGCAAAGCTCGAAGTACTCCTTGGTGTACAGCGTCGCTGCCCCCTTGACCCAGGGATGGATGGGGTCCGAGGTTATGATGTCGAACTTGTCCCGCGTGGTGAGGATATAGTGCCGGGCGTCATCATAAACCATCCGCGTGCGCCGGTCTTTGAGCACGTGCTCATTCTCCTTGCTGAAATAACGCGCGACCGCCCTGGGGATCAACGGCTCCAGTTCGCAGATGACGATGCTTTTGACATCGGGGTGTCCGACAAAGGAGCCGGCGGTGACGCCGGCGCCGCACCCGACAACCAGCACCGATTGGGGCCGCGGGTGCAGGAGGCCGGGGATGTGCCCAAGCATCCGCTGCAGGCGCATGTCCCGAGCATCAGTCGAGGCCTCGATCTTGCCGCTGATATGGAAATTGCGCACCCCGCCGCTCAATTCGGTTACGGCGACCGATGCATTCATGCCCTCGCCCATGAAGAGGAGGGAGCCTAGCTCGGTTTTGGCCGGCAAGTAACGCCCATAAGCCACCAATTGCCAGGGCACTCGAGGCACGCTCCAGGCGAGCAGCGCAACGAGCCCCACCCCGAGGCACACCAGGATGGGCCGCCCAATTCCGCCGCCGGCCGGAGGGCCGCTCTCGGGGCTCCTCGAGCCTCGCGGCCAGAACATCAACATCCCGCTCACGCCCGACACCGCAATGAGGAGCCGTTCGATTTGCTGCGTGCCGATGCTCTGGATGAGCAAAAGGCTGCACGCCAGCGCGCCGATAATTCCGCCCACCGTGTTGGCCGCGTAAATCCTGCCCACCAGACGCCCGGAATCGCCGCGGCCTGGGGCAGCAGCGGCCAGGGCCAGCGGGAAACTGGCGCCCCACAGAAACGTCGCCGGCAGCAGAACCCACGCGCAGCGAACCAAGTCGAGCTGGAAGCTCAACCAGATGCTTCGCGTCAGCGACGGGTTGATTGGCCAGAAGGGCAGCGAACGCCCGAGCATTAACGCCGCCCAGCCGATCGCCGCCGCCAGGAGCAGTTGACAGGCGCCCAGCGCCCCCCGGGGATTGGCTGTGCCCCGCGCAAGCAAAGCCCCCGTGCTGCTGCCGACGCCCAATCCCACTAGGAAGACGGCCAGGATGATGCAAAAGGCATAAACGGTCGGCCCAAGCATCAGCGACAACAGGCGGGTCCACACTACTTCGGCACTCAGGGCGCAGAGCCCGGACAAAGCGATCGTAAGGCTCACCAGGCCGGAATACGGCGCCTTGGTGTCCCGTTCCTGGTGGCCGGGAGGCCGGGTCTTTGCATCCGTTTCCTCATTTGTGCGCTTTTCCTGTACTGTTTCGGCGCCGGTGTTGCGATGGGGACGAAGGCTGGCCAGGCCGAAGCCGAGGAGCGAGACTGTTCCGTTGATGGCGGCGGCAATGTAGGTGGCCGTGCGCATATCGTGATAGCGCAGGAGGCTAAACCCGGCCAACAGGCAGCCAACGACCGCCCCGGCAATGTTCCCGCCGTAGAACAAGCCGAGCCACGACACGCCGGCAGGGGTGGTTTTGAGGCTCCGGGAGATAGCGGGCAGGGTGGCGCCCATGAGCAGAGTTGGGGGCAACAGGCATGTGCCGCAGACCAGGCCGCGCAGGAGCAAGCCCATCATCCCGGGTCCTGCGAGGCTCGCATAAAGCCGCCCGGCCAGCGGGACCACCACGAGGGCCGCCAGGCCGCAAATCCCGAGGCCCGCCTCCAGCATGGCATAGACTCGCACCGGATGATAATGCTGGGGAACGCAGCGAGGCAGGGCAACGCTGCCCAGGCACATCCCGCCCATGAAAACCCCCAGCAGCACACCCAGCGACACCGCTGAGGAGCCGATGACCAGTTGAAGCAACTGGAACCAGACTATCTCATAAATCAGCGCGGCGCAGCCGCTCCCGAAGAACAGGAGCAACAACAGCGGCAAGGCCGCTCCCTCGAAGGGCGCAGCACTGGTCGGTTCGGCGTGCTTCTTGCATGTCATCATCGGTCCGGTGCCAGCCTGAACGATTCGGCGTGATAGGGCAAGGATTTCGGCAACTTGTCGCAACCTCTGCTCTATTGGAACTGCAGATAAAAAAAGGGCGCGCCAGCGAAGGTCGCGCCCTAACAGAACGAAGTTGAACGCGCTTACATTACCGCGTCTGCCCTGCCGCCTTCAATCCGGGGCAAACCTGAAAACCACCCAGGGGATCCCCCGGTGCATCGCACTTGTTTTGTGCCACGCTCCAGTCTTGACACTTGGCCCAAAAGATGCCTTCAAACCCAAAATCCTATGGATGCTGACACTCTCAGGCTGCTGATACCTGACCCGATAATTGCGGCCGTGGCGCTGGCGGCAGCGGTTCCAATAGCCGTGGCCGGCCTCGTTGTGTGGCTCGAACGCCGAGACGAAAACCGGGCAGAAAAGACCTTTCTTGCGGAAAAAATGTTGCGTTCCGCCGGCTACCTGCTCCGGCTCGAACTCGACGCCATATTCCGCAAAACCGTCCTCGTCGAGCCTCTTGTCATCCTCCCAGGCTGGTTTGTCGAAACCCGGCAAGCGCCCCTTGCCCCCGCAGCCCGACCCGCCAGGACACCCAGGCGTCCAAGCCAAACCCGCCAACCCAGCCGACCCGACCCTTTCAAAACCAAGGTCCTGAACACCCTTGCCCTTCCCGAACACCTGCGCCGCCAGCCCAGGAAACTCAAACCCGCCCAACTCCGCCAGCTCCTCCAGGCCCTCGACGAAAAATGCCGCGACGTCGAAATCTGATCGGCCCTCTCCGCACTAACTCACTTTACCTGGGCGCCATCGGAGAATTCCGATTGTGCTGGCCGGGCACCGCCCACGCCACACAGGAACTCGGGTCCCAATATTCTTCATAAGTGCAATCACCCGTCCCGGACGCAAGCCCCAGGGCCGGCACCACTATTTGCCCGGGTGGATTCTGATCCCCCTGTTGGCTGAAGGTGAGCGACGCTGGGCTGACTGCGATAATCTCTGTAATGACCTGCACTAAAAGCTCCCACCTCCCAGTAAACCACCGGCCCTGATAGACGCCGGAGCCGCTAACGGGAACAAGCAGGTTTAACGTAAAAATGCCGCCACCTCCCGCAGAAGTGCAATCGAATGAAAAGCTGCCGTTATGACCGACCGTAAGACTTGCCGACCCGGCCACTTGCCCCAGCTCAGGGAGGCCATCACTGATATCGAAAAACCCGCTCGATGGGCTAATGCTAAGAGAACCCGCCACCCGGAGGGTTTGGGCCACGGGGTCATAATACAGCGTTTCAGAAACCGTGCCGAACTCCGCTATAAATGATCCATAGCCTACACCTTCCGGAGTCAACGCCACCTGGACGGCGCCGCTAACCGGACCGGAATAATAATAAGTTTGGATGCCTCCGCTTACTCCGCCTACTTCCCCAAGCCCGAGGATGAGTGTTGCCGTGATTTGTAATGTTCGCGTGAAGTTCATAAATTTCTCCTTTGCTTTGTTGATTTGCATCAAACGGATTGTTTCGACGCCGATGCTCATTGCGCATCTACCATTGCACACGGTGCGCTACGTGTCTGTCATGGGGCAAAGGGATTCTCGTGCCACTGCCCGACACGACTCCGGTGTAGTGGAATGCCCCTACAGAATGTCGCACCCCGAACCTCGACGTCCCGAAGCTGCGCCTGTCGGACATGAACGGGTTGGAGATTCTGACCGCCGTGCCGGACCTTCACCTCTGCTTAGGGTGACAGGGCTGAGAGGCGGAGTTGTTCACCGCCGGCCCGGCACGCTCCAGTGATGGAGAACGCCAGGCCGGGGTTTCGTTTTGCAGATGCATTGTTCCGGCCATCGGCGGAGCGAGTTCGATGGGCGCAAATTGGTTGTAGCCCAACCACCACCCTTTCAGCAGTTGCGCGATTTCAAGAGTCTTCTCAATTCCTCTGGGCTTCGCGATGTAGGAGTTTGCCCCCAGTTGGTAGGCTCGCTCAACGTCCACTTGGAGCGCAGACGAACTGAACACGACCACCACGAGCTTCTTCAATATCGGATGCTGCCGAATCCAGCCGAGCACTTCCAGCCCGCCTCGCATCGGAAGGTTTAAGTCCAGCAGGACCAGGCAAGGCAGCGGAAACCTCTCCCGGTCGGCGTATGCCCCCGCGCCCAATAGGTAATCGATGGCCATCTGCCCATCTCCGACGACCCGGAGCGGACATTCAATGCCCGCCTTCTCAAAAACGAGCCGGAGAAGGAGCACGTCATTCTCGTCGTCTTCGACTTGCAGGATACACCGAGTTTTCACGTGTACTCTAATACTTAGCATCAATGTAGCTTGCCGGGGGAGTTTTGTAAACAAAAGCCGGGAGCCAAAAAAGTGATGCCTTACGCCTTTCCCCGGATTTGAATTGACGATTCTTGCCCTCCTTGTGAATAATTTGGCGGTTGGCTCCGACTGAAGGGTGGAACATTGCGTTATGCTCGCTCTGCAAAGGCTGCAGCCTGAAGAAAGCGACCGCGCGTTGATCCGGCGGTTCGCCCGGCAACGCGACGACGAGGCGTTTTCCATCCTGATGGGCCGGTATGTGGACATGGTCTGTACGACCTGCCGGCGGATTCTGGGGGACGAGACGCAGAGTGCCGATGCCGTGCAGGAGACCTTTTTCCAATTGGCCAAGGACGCCGACCGGATTGAAGGCTCGTTAGGGGGTTGGCTGCATAGGGTCGCGACCCGTCGCGCGGTGGACGTCATCCGGCAGAATGTTTCACGGCGGCGGCGCGAGGAGAGTTACGCCTCCGATGGCGTGTGCCGCTCGAGCACCTGGTCGGAAGTCGAACCGGCGGTGGACGAGGCCCTGGAGGAGTTGCCTGAGGCCCTGCGCGAGGTGCTCTTGTTGCATTTTCTGCAAGGGCGAACCACGACCCAAATCGCCGCGGCCCAAGGCACCTCGCAGTCGACCGTTTCCCGCCGGATGAATGAGGCCCTGGAGTCGTTGCGCCAGATTCTGCGTGAGCGAGGGGTGCAGGCCGGCCTGGTGCCTTTGCAAGCGGTCCTGCTCCACGGCAACTATGCCGCCTCCCAGGCCCTGCGCTGCGGTCTGGGCAAGATCGCGCTGGCAAAGGCGACTTTGAGCAGCACAGCGTCGGCGGCTTCGGCCTCCGCTCCAGCCGGAGCGGGGGCGGTCAAAATCGCTCTGGCCGGCGCCGCGCTGGTTTTGGCGACGGGGACAACTTGGGTAGCGCACAAGGAGCTTAGCCAGGGCCCCGCGCCAATTGCCGCCCAAACCAGCGTTGCCCTATCAGCACCCTTAAGCGCCGATTCAGCCGCCCCTCAAACCGGACTCGAAAGCGAACCAGCCCAAGGTTCTTCAGCCCCGGTTCCCAGGCAACCCCGGATGGCACGGGAAACAGTGGACACTTCGTCGCTCGCGCTGCCGGGCGGCTTTGGTTTTCCAGGCCAGCAGACCCTTGTCCAGGGCGCGCCGCAGGTCGTTTTGCCTTTCATCGCTCGTACCAACATCCCGAGAGCGCACACTGGAAAGACCGGGATGACTAACGCCAAGGAGTCGCCATTGTCAGAGCTTGCGACAAACGCGCCTCTTCCTCGAGCGGCAGGCGTGACTCCGTTTTGGCTTTACAGCGGGAGTGGCGGGGCCGAAGTGTACGCCGGGGCCGGGGTCGAAAAGCTGCCGGCTGGCGCGGACGAGATGGCGCTTGGCACAAGGGGCTTCAACGGTGCGGCGACCGAGGGGCGCGGCACGGCCCGGAGCTCGTTCAGCTTCAGCTCGGACGCAGGAGCCTTCAACGGTGGAATAACCGCAGGGCCTTTCCCTGCCCGAGGCTCCGGTCCGTTCTTCCTCCCCAACCGCACCCCGGGGCAGGGCCAGAAGAAGTGAAGGTGCGATTAAAAGCGTCGGGCATGCATATCAGAAGCTCTGTCCCGGAGGGACATCCGACGATAGCCCGGCGTTTCAACGCCGGGGAGGCGAGAAAAGCGATTCTCGTCCCGAAGGGACGATTGAGAGCACTCCTTGCCCTCAGCCGTCCCTTCGGGACGGATGCATGCTTTCGATCCACCCACCCGGCGCTGAAACGCCGGGCTATTTTCGGATGCCCCTTCAGGGCAAAGAAGCGCCGTGAGCCGACCCACACTTTTAATCGCACGCGGAAGTAAAGGCGGAGCGCAGGTCCATTTTTGAGGATTGGCCTCGTTCAGCGGCCAGTTCCCCTCTCGCCATGGGAGAGAGAGCAGCCAGGATCGGCCCTCGAGAATTCCCGCACCGCTTGATTCGTCGACCGACTGGCGTGGATTTCCACAGGGAGAGGGCCGGGACGAATCGCCAGCGAGATTGGGCGACTCAAAATCCTCAGCGCCCTGAATAGTTGAGGTTTCGGCTCCGACTATGCAGTGAATGAAAGAACCAAATGACTGCGAGTTCAAGTTTTCGGCAAAGGGCGCCGGCAAGGGCGGCGACAAAAATCCGGAGTTCGACTTTTTCGGGCGCCTTTACACTGCTCGAATTGCTGGTGGTGATAGCCATTATCTCCATTCTGGCCAGTATGTTGCTTCCGAGCCTGGTCCGGGGCAAGGAACGGGCCCGCGAGGCCCAGTGTCTCAATAACCTGCGCCAGATCGGGCTGGGGACCAAGATGCTTTGGGATGATCGGGGTGGGAAGATGACCTGCGTCTCGGGCGGGCGTGATCCTCTGCCGGGGTGCCTGACACTCATTTATGGCTTGGCGCGCGACCGGAACCTGTTCCCTTATCTCGGAACCTCGGAGGTGTTTCGTTGTCCGCTGGACAAGGGGAAGGTCAGCCCGGACTGCCATATCCACCCTAAGACCACCCTGCTGCCCTCGTGCTGGCAGACCCGCGGGTTCAGTTACGAGATGAACCTGGGCACGCCCAACGGGATACCAATCCCCTCCACGCGCAGGCCCATTGCCGGCAGCATCGAGGGCCAGCAGGAAACCTGGGTGCCCGAACCAGCACGGTTCATCCTATTTTACGAGCCGCCGGCCGTTCCGCAGGTCTGCCATCCGCCGCCCCCGCTCTATCTCCGGCTCTTTCCCCCGACCTGGTACCAATGGCACCGCAGCCGCATCCCGACCATCTTCCAGGACCCGCGGCTGGCACCACGCCTCTTCTGTTCGCCGGTGCTCTTTGTGGACGGGCACGGCAAAACCCTGGACTTTACGCGGGCGCTCTGCGCTGATCCTTACTATCCATTCGAGCAGACACGGGATTGGTTGTGGTATAAGCCGCAAGAGCCGGCGGTCGTCGCGATGAACCTTCGTTGAGGGCTATGGCTGACGAATCGCTCACCATTCGCGAGGAACACCTGCTGAAGCTGGCGCCCTTCTGCCAGGCGCTGGGCGAGGCCCTTAGCCGCTCTGGCCTCGCCCCGGACCAGGCGCTCGCGGTTTGGCGCGAGGCCCTCACGGCCCAATGCGCGCGCTGCGGCATGCTCATCTCGGGCGAGGAACTTTTTGCGCTCTCCCAACCGTCTGGCGACAACTCCAACCCGAAAATCCGGCGCCTTAGACTGGGCGACTGCGCCCGCCCGGGATGTGAATCTTACTTCTACAGTCTCACCTTCCGCGCCCATCCTCTGCTGGGTTGGCCGGGGCTGCTTGACAGGGCCGAGGCCATCAGAGCGGAGTTGGAAGGGCGGGTCTCGGGGAAGCCGGCGACCGCGGTTCTGGCCAAGGCATTGTTGCATTCCGGTTTCACACGCCGTGCCGCCATCGCCCTGGCCGTGTTGCTCGTCCTGCTGTTCATCCGGCGTTGGTACGGCGGCGAGCGAATCCCCCTGCTTCGAGAGCCTGAGCATTTCAAGGTCGCCCCGGCGTCAGAGGAGCCTCATCCTTAATTCTGAGCCTCGGAGCCATAATCCCTGCCCCGAGCCTGTCCGCCAAAGCCGCCAATGTCAAGCCCCCGCCTGCCGTGTCGGTGGAGAAGTGCGGAAAAACTCGGTTGTGACCCCGTCACGACGCCCGGATCTCAAGTCAAAACCGTTTTGGGCGGCGTTCTACGCAACCGACTTCCACTACGGGCAGTCCACGCCATGCATGCGGTTGTGCAACGCGATCCGGAACCGAAAGATGAGTTCGATTCCCGTACGCGCTACCATTGATTACCAATGACTTACGCAAGAGTGCAAGTAAAGTGCAAGTAAATCCAGCTCTCACGGCACGCCCCGGGAACCTCCTCATTTCGGGCTCCCTCGGTGGCTACAAATGGCCGAGGCTCAGGCAGGGCCTTACCCTCGCACGAAATGCCCCGGGCAGCCGAACGCTCAGCCCCCGAACATCAAGGCGCGGCTGCGGCCTTCAGAGCCAGTTCAAGCACCGCCCCCATCGCGCTCCCGTCCCAAGCGGCGCGCTTTTATCGGGCATTCAGCGTCAGGACGGGGGCGCAATACGGGAGTCGAGCGCGCGAGGGGAGACCCGATAAACCCCGCACCGCGCCAGAAGGGGTACTGCCATCGCCGCCGCGGTGGCGCCCATCGTCCGTCCGGCTCGTCCAAACGCCTCGGGCCTGCACTGCCCACTCCCGAGGGCACGCCGCAGTCTTCCGGCCCTGCGTTCGGCCGCGTTCCGCAAGAGATTCGTGAGACGAAACGTTGCCGCGCTGGTAACGTAGGCGCGCTTGCGATGTCTGTGAGACTGTTTAATCTGATGCGACGACAGTTCATGAACGCTCTGAATCGTTCCGCCAGCCGCGTCCTTCTGGGCCTCGGATGCATGGCCCTCGATTCCCCCACACTGCGTGCGCAGACCTGCGTGAAGGCCTGGTTCGCACCGGGAAGGGAGATCACCAATGCGGTAGCCGTGCGCTACCACTGTCGTGTGGTGGAGAATCAGTCTCCGAACATCATGATCCTATGCGGCGGGAACCGGCTATATGGGCCGGCGGTCGAGACGTATCTCCTGGAGAATAATCTGTACGCGAACGGCTTGAATTTCGCGGACGGAGTTTGCACCACCTGGCCGCAAATCGGCCAAAACGTGCCGACCCAGAGCAGCCTGCGCTCCGCCATCCCGGATTATAATGAGCACGGCTGGATAGGGGCGCAACCGCTCAGCCCAGCCATGTTTCCCAGGCAAACATACGAGATTGATGGCACGGACAATCTCTGGAAGATAGATATGATCTCCCAAACCAACCTCAACGGTGTGGTCTGCGAGGTGGAGCTGGCTCGAGGCGGGGTGATCACGAACCTAGCTGGATGGACTTGCGCCGGCGCGCTTGATGCCAAGGTGACCTTTCGCGAGTGGGACACCCGGATCACCTTCGGCGGCGCAACCTACACAAACCGCTTCGCGGTGCCGGACGCCAACGGCCAATACATCACAGGCGACGAGATGCTGGATTTCTACAGCGAGTTCTCTTGGCTGCCCGACCTGTTCCAGATTCACTTGTGGAACCTGGAAGCTCAGCGTGAGGGGCAGAGCTGGTGGCAACGCATCAACCAGTTCAATGTCTATCGCCAGGATGCCTGCCCGACGAACTATGGCACGCGGGTGGTCAACGACAACGGCACGAACGTCATCGAGATCAGCAACACGGCAAGGCCATCCGGTTACCTGGCCCTGAACAGCCAGTTCGACCTGTCCGTGTCGCTGGACGGCTCCGCGCCCGATCTGGCACCGATCTCCGTGGCGGTGCCGGGCGCGATTTTCCCCGGAGAGACCATACCGGTCGTTACGGTCGTTACTAATGCCACAGCTTTCCCCGCCGAGGCGTTCGGGCTTGGCTATTTCTTTTCCCCCAACCTGCAGGTGACCTTAAATGATCTGCAGCTGGGCGGGGGCGTCGCGGCGGCAGCCGGGTTGGCTGGGCTGGCCACGGTCGCCCTCACCAATGAGGTGACGATCCCCGCCGCTCTCGCGCCGGGAACCTACTGGCTGCAGGCGGCGGTGGATTACCAGGGGCTCGTGTTGGAGACCGTCAAGAGCAACAACACCCTCACTGTGCCGCTGACCGTGCTTGGGTGTCTGCCCTCGGCCGGGTTTGCGGTCACCAACTCGTGGGTCATGCCCGCGCAATTCGAGCTGCCCGGCTGGCTGTTCGAGGAATTGCCGGACACGCGTCCGGGCGGAGTGGCCGGTGGCACCGCCGGCCTGCCAGTCCCGCTGGGTTTTGCGAGGGACCTTTCACTGCTCAACGGCTTCCTTACCAACCAAGGCCCCGCGTACACCGCAGACACGTTCTGCCCCTACATCATGTTGGACACGAACAATCAGTGGTTGATCCTGCACCCTGGTGTCGTCGCGGCCGCCTCGCTGGGGCTGGTAGCTTGTCGCGGAGGCGGTTACCGGTTCACCGGCGCTTTTGCCCGGGCCAACGATGCCCAGTTCGCCGGCGACGGCGTGTTCGTCGCCATGGTTCATAATCTCGATACTACCAACCTCTTGTTCTCGGCGGCCATTCCCTCCTCCGCGGCGGTGGACCCCTCGGCGCTGTTCCAAGGAACCGGCGTTGCACCCTTCGATGTGACGCTCACGTTGGCCAAGGGCGAGTTCATTCGCTTCGCGGTGTTCAATGGTCCGCCAGGCAGCAGTGACGTCGGTTTCGATGCCACCGCACTGCGGTTCACGGTCACACTCGCCCCGCCACCGCCGCTGCACTTGAACGTTTCTCGAACTGACAACGGCGTGCAGGTGGATTGGCCCAGCCTTCCGGGTGAGACCTACCAAGTCCTGTCCACGACCGACTTCTCGCCCTGGACCCTGGCCGCCCAACTCATGAACGCGGCAACCAATCACCTCTGCGCGCGCTTTCCGGCCGTCAACCGCCTGCAGGCCTTCCGCGTGCAACTGATGCAATGAGCACCCGGCTGCCGTTTTACCCCGTCCGCAAACATGCAACGTGCAACGGGTCAAACCGTAGAAAGTGACATTTTGGAGGCTGGGCTCCGGGAATCCCTCCGGCGAACGACGCCCGCTTTCCATCAACCGGGAGGGCAAGTTCAGCCTGGCCGTCAAGCCCTTCCGCGAATCGCCCAAACTCCACTTAGGGCCAGTTCACCGTGACACCACGCTGGCGAAGCGCCGGGATTTGGTTGGTGATGGCGTTGGGACTGAGCGGATTCCCGGACAAATCAACCACGGCTCCGGCGCCCAGTCCGCCCGAATTGGCGTTCTCAAGGAGAGGGTTGAGGTCCACGATCCGATTGTTGATCAGATTGAGCGAGGTGAGGTTCGTCAGGCCACCCAATGCGCCGATATCGGAAACCTGGTCGCCGACGAGTTCGAGGAACGTCAACCGGCTCAGGCCGCGCAAGGGATCGATGTCACTCAAGGGGTTAGCGCTGAGGTACAGCGTGTTCAGGTTGGTCAGGTTGGCAAGTGGAGCGAGGTCACTGATTTGGTTCCAGCTGAGGCTCAGCCATTCCAAGGGGGTCAAATTGCCGAGTGGGCTCAGGTCGGAGAGTTGGTTGTTCCAGAGGTTCAGGGTACGCAGGGTCGATAATGCAACCAACGGTCTCAGGTTCGAAATCCGGTTGTCGTTCAGGATCAGCCAATCGAGATTGGTCAAAGTGGCCAGGGGAGCCAGGTTCGTGATCTGGTTGGCCCCCAGGTGCAAGGCGGCCAGTCGGGTTTGGCTGCCAAGGCCCTCGAGGTCCTGGATGTGGTTGTTGTAGAGATGGAGCCTGCTGAGGTTGGTGAGGCCCGACAGGGGAGACAGGTCGGCTATACGGTCGTCGTGACCGAGGAGCGTTTGGAGAGCAACAAGGTCTGCCAAGGGTGACAAGTCCGTTATGCCGGTTTGGCTGATGTCGAGGAAACTCAGGTTCGTGAGCGTGGCCAAGGCGTTCAAGTTCTGAACGGCGGTTTGGGTCAGACGCAATGTGCTCAACGAAGTCATCAAGCCAAGAGGGCCGAGATCGACGATCGGGTCGCCGGTCAGATTCAAGTCTCGAAGGGACTGGAAGCCCTGAAGGCCGGTGAGGTTGGTTACCGCGTCGCCGGACAGGTCGAGGGTTGTGAATGGGTACAGTTCAATGTCATAGAGGGAGTTCGTTGGCGGGACTTTAGCGGGCAGCATGGCCACAATCGCCTGGAACAAGCGGGGGTCCTGCACATCCACCGCCTGGAGCCCAAATTGCAGCCGATAATACGCCGCCTGGCCCGGGCCGCCCGGAAACTCAATTTGGTTGGTGAGGGTTCCCGAGGAGGAGGCGCAGCAATACCAACCACCGGCGGGCGATTCACTGGTTTCCACGATGTAACGGCTGCTGGGCGTGTCCCAGGCCAGCCGTACGGCCTGAGAAAGAATCGTAAGGTTCGTGATTACCGGCCGCCTGACAGCCCAGGCACCCCAGTCGGTGAGGCGTTGCACATTCTGCGGTGCGACACTAAAGCCCGCAGTCTGGAACAACCAGCTCAGGTTCTGGTCCGCGGCAAGCGAATACAAACCGCAGGTCAATTCCTGGTCGGAAATCCCCTGCTGTTGGGCGAACAGCCGCAGGTACGGTTGCACGCGGCTGCTACCCCAGACGTGGACGAAGCGGCGCATCACTTCGGGCCCAAAGACGTCCTTAAGGTAGGTGAGGATGAAGTAATACCGCCAGTAACTCTCGAAACACTCGGGACAGTCGCCGCGCTGCAATTCGCCGGCAAAGCCCTGTTGCGTGTACAACATCAGGAAGAAGTTCTCGCGATTTCGCGCGATAGTGTAGCGGTTGCTTGGGGCTCCCACAATTTGTTGTTTGGCAATATCCCGAAAAGTTGAAGCCGCCGCCTCCTTGCATTCCGGGTCCGGTTCGCCATAATCCAGCAAGCCGGCGCTGGTGCCTTGGAAAACGTGCCCCAGTTCGTGCGAAAACGCGCCTTTGAAAGTATCGTCCGGGAAGTGCAAGGCGCGCGGGTCGCGCAAATCGGCGTAGTGGCAAGCCAACGTGCTGCCTCCAGTCCAGCCAGCCCCGAAGAGCGTGGGCTCATAAATCGCCCTTTGGACCAGGTCGCAGCCGATAGCCGACGAGATCGCGCCATAGGCGACCTCCGCCATGGCTGCAAAGTCAGGGCTCGAGCTGGCAAACTCGATCGGTAGTTCTATTTGGAAATGGTCGGTGAAATTGGTCACTGTGGCCAACGTGGAGTCTGGCGTGAAACAGAATCCTCCCAGGAAGTTCGTTCCGAAAAAGCCGAGGTCCATGCTCAACTCGTAGTTCAGTCCGGTCGGGTCGCATGCGAGGTCCTTGTCGAAGGTGGAATACAGCCGTTCCTCGTCCACAACCGTCCCATGAGCGTCCTTGAACCGGAGAAGGGGATAGGCGTTGTCCGAGGGAGGAAGCATGGTGGAGCATCCGCCGGTAAAACTATCGAACATTTCCACATAGATCTGCCGGGGATTCTGCGCCGGGTAAAACCACACCTGCGAATTCAGTCTGCCACCGCCGCGTATGCTATAACTCTGGCCCGCCTCCAACTGCAGGATTGTAGGCACGAAATTGAAAGTCCACCCCGACTCCGGCCAACTCGAAAAACTGAAGAGCGTTTGGCCCGGCTCGATCCAAAGACCCAACTCATCCCAATGGACGTTGTTGTCCCGGTAGAGCGACAGCATCAAGTCAACCGAGCAGGAGGCGACGCCCACATAGAGGCTGGTTACTGGGGCGTGTTCTCCTTGGGCGTTGAGGACATCAAAGTTGACGTGCGCCAGCGCGTCCGTGCTGCACGTCAACACGATGTTCGAGCCCGGCGACACGTCGGAGAACAACAGGTAATAGGCCTCCCCGTTGGAATGCCCGACGGGCGGTTCCTGCAACCAAACGAGGTCGAGTTGCGTGTCCTTCGAGACGGCGATCGGGAAGGGCTGGGTCCAGGCAACGCCACACAAGTAGAAGGGCGGAAAGAGCGGCTTCAATTTGGCATTAACGGCGAACAGGTTTGCCCCCAGCAGGGGACGACCATCGAAACCGTTGACGCTGATCGAGTTCGTGGCCTCCGGGCGCAGAACAAAGGTCGAGTCCCCGGTGATGTTGGTGACCAGAGTCAGGAAATACCCCAAGCCGCAGGCATTGAGGGTGCATGTTCCTTTCGGCAAGTGTATGACCGCACGCCCGTTCGTCAATGCGGCCGTGTTGCCGAATGCGTTCGGGTAGTGCAGAGCCAAGTCGTGGCAATAGCAGAATAGCCCGCCCTGCGAGGCCGGGCTCCCCTCGCCCGACCGGACCTCGACCGTGACTTGGACCAGCGAGAATAACGACGGGTCCAGTGCGGGCCTGGGTTGGAAGGGGTCCTGAAACTGGCCGCTCGATGAAGACACGCTCAAGGACGTAACGGCCAACACCAACACCGGATAGAGCGCCCGAATACCAGCGACCTGATTGTTCATGTTACCTTTCTTTCGCGCTGCTGCTGACCTCTGCCGCAAGCGCCACGCGGCCCAGGGCCTCGGGCAGCAGCCCCTGCATTTAAGCTGACGCGACTGTCGCAGTCAAAGCCATCTTGGGAGGAAAAACGTGCGCGCTGCCCGCAACAGCGAAATCGAGATTAGTAATCACGCGCCGGGCCGACCAGGCCCTCGGCTTCGTCGGACGGGCCTGCAGTCCCCAATGATGGTTAGCGGGCTGCCCGTCCGTAGGGCTTGCGGGCGCGCATAGGGGCAGTTCGGGAGGGCCAGGCAGTGTCGGCGGGAAGGCCCGTGTGTGCTGTTGGCCGCCAGCCCGGTCCG
>Ga0181524_10000704_pt1 | contig 40120 bp, 39 predicted proteins | sample PEATcosm2014_Bin_34_FD_119761 | JGI IMG/M metagenome (GOLD analysis project Ga0181524, IMG submission 119761) | Peatland microbial communities from MTU Mesocosm Facility, Houghton, MI, USA - PEATcosm2014_Bin05_60_metaG | ecosystem: Environmental > Terrestrial > Soil > Wetlands > Peat | place... | reverse complement strand
TCTCTAGACAAGACGGAGGTCTGGAGGACGATGGCAAAAGGCAGCATCTGAAGGAATCTAGAGCCTTTCAAGAAGAGAGCGTCAATCAGGCCGGGTTTCTGAGAAGAGGGTTTCTACAGAGCCAATTAGGTCAACCCGATAAATACTGGCTGTCTATCCAATTCTGCCGTGCAAGCCCAGGAAGAGAAGCCGGTTTTTGCACGGAAGGCCTCAGGACTTGTCAGAAGCCTAAGTCCCTTTGACATGGTAATCTATGGGACAGGATTTGCCGGATTACCCACAATGGCCCTGACAGCGGTTTGGATGTTTGCTTGGCAGCCAGGCGCCAACCAAGGAGTCGCTACTCTGATCTCCGTGGGACTCTTCGTTTCTGTTATGCTATGTTTCGCCTGGTTCATGCTCAGTATGCCGCGAGCCGGTGCAGATTACCTCTTCATTAGTAGATCAGTGCATCCTGTCCTTGGGTTCGTTTCGAGTTGGAGTTACTTGGTTGCTGTAGCTTTTTGGGCGGGCTTCATCACTTACTTCATGAGTACGACTGGAATCCCCATGCTGCTCGCTACAATGGGAGTGGCCACGACTAACGTAGGACTCATCAATCTGGCTAACACAATTGCAAGTCCGCCTTGGTCCACATGGTTGCCAATTATTCTTGTGATTCCATTCATTTGGGGGCTTTCGCTAGGGCTCTTGCTCATGCCCGTCAGGAAGATGTTCGTCTGGGCCAGGTTCTGGTGGTGGGTCCAAATCGCGGGGACTGCACTCGCGATTGGAATACTCCTAATCACATCGCAGTCCACTTTCGCCAGCAACTACAACACGCTAGTAGGCAAATTGTATCCTGGTTCGGGTGGTTTCAACTCGGTCATAAGCACGGCTGCCACCCAGGGATTTGTCTCTAGCCCCGGATTCAGCTGGATAGCCACGCTCGCCATCATCCCGCTGTACGGCGTCATCTTCAACGGTGCCTTTGCCCCGGTCATTACCGCCGGTGAAGTGAAGTCGCTCAAGAAGTCGACATACATCGGCATATTGGGATCCCTTCCAATTCTTGGGGCGATATCCGCCCTGATTTACTATTCGACTTTGCATGCAGTCGGGCAAGATTTCGCAACGTCAATCTCCTACCTGAACCAATTCAACCCATCCGCTTTGCCCATCTCCACTTCGCCCCAGATCTACCTTCTGGCGACTATCGCGAATCCAAACGTAGTCTTGGCATTCATCATGGGCATCTCGTTCCTGGCAATGGCCTTTTGGACCGCACCATTCAATCCAATCTACGGAACTAGGGCAATGTTCGCCTGGTCGTTGGACAAGCTGATGCCGTCTTGGATGTCAGAAACCAATAGATGGCACACTCCAAAGTGGACTCCTGTTCCTGTTCTGTTGTTGTCAACAGTCTTCCTGTTAGCCTTCGTGGCATGGTCCACAATCGTCACGCTCTTCACCTTCATCTCTACCGGCTGGATGTTCATGTTCGTCTGCCTCGCCGCCATACTATTCCCGTTTGTGAAGAAATCGATGTTCAACGCCTCACCAGTCAGCTGGAGAGCTGGAGGCATCCCTGTCATGTCCATCGCCGGAGCGATTGGCTTCATATTCTACGTCGTGATGTTCGGCGTGTACGCCTTTGACCCTGTATACGGAAGCACAAACATCTCGATCTGGGAGCTCCAAGCGCTCATCATCGGCTCGGGAATAGTCGCATTCTACGCCATCAAGGCCTACCAAAAGAGCCATGGCGTAGATGTCATGCTAGCCTTCAGAGAGATTCCTCCAGTCTAGGTGAGGTTGCAGAATCGAGGATAGGATGCAAAGGTAGTCGACAAATGTCCAAAACGAGGGTTTTTTTCTGCACGGACATTCATGGCTCCAACATATGCTTCAGGAAGTTCCTAGGCGCAGCCCAATTCTATAACGCTAACACCATCATATGCAGTGGAGACCTTACGGGAAAATTGATGGTCCCCATCGTCCAAAGAACTGACCGAAGCTACGTGGTCAGGTGGCCCATCGAGAAGGAAATCAAAAATTCCAAGGAACTCGAGGAGGTTGAAACGCTTGTGAGCAACTCGGGCTACTATCCTTACAGAACAAATTCAGAGGAAGTCCGCGAACTCATGGCAGACAAGGACAAGGAAAACGCAGTGATCAACCACCTGATGATCGAAAGGGTGAAACAATGGTGCGACTTGGCCGACGGGTTTCTCAAGGACAAGACAACGAAGTGCTACCTTTCTCCCGGTAATGATGATATCCAAGAGATTGACCCGATACTGAATGAAGCTCACTTTGTACTGAACCCAGAAGCAAAAGTTACCGATATCGATGGCATTCGAGAGATGATAACGCTGGGCTATAGCAATCCCACCCCATGGGACCTTCCCAGGGACACCACCGAGGAACAGCTGGGGAACAAGATTGAGGCCCTTATGTCCCAAGTCAAAGACCCGAAAAACATCCTCCTCAACGTTCACGTCCCTCCTTACAACTCTGGACTTGACACGGCGCCGGACTTGGACGAGACTCTGAAGCCGAAGATGTACGACGGGAATGCTCTAACGAAGCCCGTGGGAAGCACCGCCGTTAGGGCGGCGATTGAGAAGTATCAGCCCCTCATGGGGCTTCACGGGCACATTCACGAGATCAAAGCCGCCGTCAAGATCGGCAGGACCGTCTGCATAAACGGCGGAAGTGAGTATGGAGAAGGAATCCTCAGGGGCGCCATCATCGATTTCGATGACAGGGGGCTGAGGAGTTATCAGTTCGTGGCGGGTTAGGCAGATAAAAAATGGAAACCAACCTTACGAGGGCTCGGACGGGTTCACAGGCCGGAGGTAGCTGAAGTGAACAGCAGAGGCAAGCAGGCGATATTGGGTGCAGGCGGTGGAGGCCAAGTTTTCGCAGCCGATCTGGCTTTGCGTGGATACGAAGTAAGTATTTTCGATGTCCCCGAATTCTACGACTCCACCATCAAGCCGATTCAGAAGCAGAATGGAATCTACCTTACGACTGAACCTTATGTGGGGAACGCGGTCCCGACTGGCTTCGCTCATGTCCAAGCTTCGACTGAAATGAAGAAGGCAGTTGACGGGGCTGAGATCATCCACATCATTGTACCCGCGTATGCGCAGAACAGGTTCTTCAAGGAACTAGCCCCACTACTCGAAGGAGACCAAATCGTCCTCGTCCATCCTGGATATCTTGGAACTCTGGAGCTTTCCAAGTTGTTGGACAAGCGACAGAAAGAAACGGTCGTCCTCGCCGAAGCGCAGACGATGCTGTACAATGCCCGCAACAAGGGACCCGCACATGCCTGGGCCTTCGGAATAAAGGCGCAGTACCAAATCGCCGCGTTTCCTGGAAGGATGACCCGAAAGATAATTGCCCCCATCCAGAAGGCCTTCCCATTCCCCAAGATTCTTCCCGGTAGGAATGTGTTGGAAGTTCACCTAAACAACTTCGCTCTTGCGGCCCATCCCTCTGTCCTTCTGAACACTGGCTGGATAGAACACACAGCAGGCAACTTCAGCTTCTGGGGAGACGGCATGACCCCCGGAGTGACAAGGGTGGTCGACGCCCTTGACAGCGAGAGGACAGCAACGCAAAGTGCGCTGGGATTTGAACCCATCTCACTCGGGGCTTGGCTCATAAGGCTGTACAATCAATATGGCGCGAAAGGAAGCACTTCAAGCGAAGTCTGGCAAAACTGCAGGAACTTGAAGTTGGGATACACTCCCAAGATCATCGGAGGGAAGAAGCATCCCATCACCTATGTCGACCAAGACGTCCCCTATCTGCTCATGTCTTTGACCTCAATTGCCGGTTGTGTTGGAGTACCAACGCCACACTCGAAGCTCATCAGCGACCTTGCGTGTCTGGTCAACGACGTCGATTACTGGAAGGAGGCAAGGACACTCAAGAAGCTAGGCCTGGGCAACCTCGACAAAGAAAAGCTTCTGAATTTCTTTGATGAGGGAATGCCGGTCTCTTGATCCTTGAGCCTCCAACAGTCGAGCAAAAACGAAGGCTGATGGAGGCCGCCCGAGGCGAAGTCCCAGCCGATAGTTTCCTGAAAGGTGGCACTCTGGTCAACGTAGCCACGCGGGAGACCTATGAGGCTGATGTCGCAATCAAGGAGGGCCGGATCGTGGCCGTCGGGAGCGACATCCAGGGGCCGTCAGTAGGTACCAAGGTGTTTGATGTCAAAGGCAAGTTCCTGTGCCCCGGCTTGATTGAGACGCATATGCATCTCGAGGCAAGTCACCTCAGTCCGACTCAACTAGCAAGGGCGATGCTGGTCCATGGCACAACGGCGATTTCGACAGACTTCCTGCACAGTGCGATTGTGTCCGGGATTGAAGCCGTCAGATTCCTGCTTATGGAGGCAACTGCGACGCCGCTGAAGATACTCTACGTCGTGCCAACCCCGGCCTACTGTCAGAACAGGGCGCTGGGTCTCGAAGCCACACCGGGGGCCCCCACCATTTCCGACCTCAAGGAGATGCTTAGCTGGCCTGTATGTGTTGGAATCGGCGAAACCCCATACGAAGGCCTGATTGGAGATGATGCATTGCTCGACGTTTTTGTGACCGCTCTAAAACAGGGAAAGACGATTACAGGAACTGGCACCGGGGCTGTCGGGCGAAAGCTGTTCGCTTACTTGGTCGCCGGTGCTTCTTCGGACCATGAAATGACTAGAGAACAAGAAGCCGTTGAGAAAGCAAGGCTCGGTATGCACATGCATATTAGGGAAGGGTCGGCGATGATGAATCTGGCCGAGGTCATACGGGCAATCACAAAGCGAGGCGTAGACCCCAGGCACTTCATGTTCTGCGTCGACGAAGTGGATCCGGTCAGGTTGATGCACATCGGGAGCATCGACTCGCTAATAAGATATGCAGTGCGGGAAGGGATCGACCCCATCGTTGCAATTCAGATCGCCACTCTTAACGCGGCAGAGTACTTCCGGGTAGACGATGAAATAGGGAGCATTTCCCCAGGCAAAATGGCCGACGTCGTCGTCGTCAATGATTTGCGGAAGTTCGACGTTGTGCAGGTTTTTGCGAAGGGGAAGCTGGTTGCAGAGGGCGGCCAATTCGTGGGTGAGCAGGAAACGGTCGATTATCCGGAATGGCTGATGAAGAGCATCAAACTGCCGCGCGCCTTAGAGCCTTCGGATTTCGAGGTTACATTTCCTACCAACAAGGAGGAGGTGAGAGCGAGGGTGATGGGGCTCAAGGAAGGAAGCTTGCGTACGGAGGAGAGAGTACTAACGCTCAAGGTCAATCACAACAGCGTCCAGCCTGACCCCATGCACGACGTTCTCAAGATAGCGACAATCGATAGACACACTGGCCAGGGACGAATAGGCGTGGGTTTCGTTCAAGGTTTCGGGTTGAAGTCTGGGGCAATTGCCGAAAGTTTCACGAACATGACGGAAGACCTGGTCATGGCGGGCACCAACAACGTAGACCTTGTCATCGCTGCGAATGAACTCGCCAGGCTCGGCGGCGGCCAGATAGTTGTAGACCAGGGAAAGGTGATGGGAGTCCTGCCGCTACCACTGCTCGGTTTGATGTCGAATGAGCCTCTTCAGGCCGTTGTCGACAACCTCGAACGTATGCTGGGGACAATCAGAGAGATGGGCTGTGGACTAAGGTCTCCATTCGCGACCCTTGCTTTCATGGCGGTGTCCGCTCTCGGCAGAATCAAAATCAGCCCAAAGGGGCTTATGGACTGCGAGGAGAAGAAGATTGTGCCCGTTGTCGTCGGGTAGGTTGCCGATTCATCGGGCCGAGATTGAAAATGAACTTAATCCGCGTAAATATGCGGGGTGGGACGCCCCAATGGTGAATCTCACCCATGGCTAGAAGCAAACACGGAATCGCCGAGCTGCTCTCCGATTTTCCGGGAGGGGAGTATGTTGCGCGATGGGAGAAGGCGCAAGAACTGATGGAGAGGGCGAAAGTAGATGGTATTCTATTGGCGAGGGCCGAGAACATAGCATACTATACCGGATGGAGGAAGTTCCTCGACATCTCATCTGTGTACTTCATGCTCCCGAGGAAGGGGAAGCCCACCTTGGTCGCTCCACACAACCAGAAGCGAATCATCGAAGTCGTTTCTCCGATTGAAGACGTGCGATATTTCGGGCCGTCCAGTCTCGGGTTCAACGACCTGACCCATACGGGCTTGAAGGTCCTTAGAGAGCTCGGGTTCACCGACAAGGTAGTCGGTCTAGAGTCTAATCCCCAGGTCGTCGATCAAACAGTTTGGGATTCGTGGACCAAAGGCCACCTGAGGAGGAAGAAGGTGGTGGATGAGCTCATCTGGAGGCAGAGACTCGTGAAGTCCATCCTCGAGCTCAGGTATGTTCGAAGAGTCTGCGACATCACCTGTAAAGCCTACACCAAGGCCCTCGCGGAGGTCCGTGAGGGCATGACAGAAAGGGAGTTCACCCGCATCCTCTACAGAACGATGGTGGAAGAGGGAGCTTTCGATTCTCCCCTGCTAGGGTTCGCCCACGTGGCCGCCTCGCCAAAATACGGCATGCATGACGTTCGGGCTACCGATTACAAATTTCAGAAGAAAGACACATTTCTGCTTGACGCAGGAGCCACCTATAGGGGCTATTGGTGCGACATGACTCGCGTAACATGCATAGGTCAGCCCTCCAAGCGCCAAAGAGAGCTGTTCGACGTTTCGCTCGAAGCTGAGCTTGAAGGTCTGGACATGTTAAGACCCGGGGTTAAGATATCCGAAGTCTGCAAGAAGGTCAAATCAGTCATAGAAAAACATGGGATGGTCAAGAACATGGGGGTCTATTCCGGAACCGATTGGTATGGTCATAGCCTGGGATTGGAGGTTCATGAGCGGCCCGACTTGGTCCCGTCCCGGCCTGACTCCGACGTTGTCCTAGAGCCTGGAATGGTCTTCGCGATCGAGCCAGCCATTTGTGACGACCCCATAATACGGAGCGAGCTCGGCGAGTACAAACCTGGGGGAGCGGGTTACTTCTTTGTGGAAGACAACATTCTCGTAACTGAATATGGACCCGAGAACCTAACCCCGATCCCAAGAGAACTCAACGTCGTCTAGCCCGTGAGCTGGCCCAACCCGAAACCGCGAGGAAACAACTGAAATAGAGCAGAAGACGGGGATTGACGCAGCTTTGCCTGAAAATGGGAGCGACGCATCAAGGTCTGAGACTTTTGCAATCTATGGATTCGAAATCAAAATCCCAGGCGACTGGCGTGTCGAAGTCAACCCCAAGGACACCCGCAATAAGGGCGACGTGGTATTCCACAGCCCAAAAATCAACAGGTTTTACGTTTCATGGGGTCCGCTCAGTGAAGCGACGAAGCAGTTCAAGTCGCTTGAAGACCATCGCGACTTCAGCGTTGCGAACATGAAGAAATCCAGGGAGGTTCAATCCTTGTCCATCACGGGGTCGAGGGAAAGCGAAATCCACGGTCACAAGGCTCTGATGACGCGCGTCGACTTGGCCGCAGGCCGAATCAGCATGTTTGGGAAGAATCGGCCAGTATCGAGAAGCACAAACTCCCTGCATTTCTACTGCCCGGAAAGGGGCAGATACTATATCATCTACAGCCTTGTCAACTCTCCAGACGAATACCCTGACTTCTTGGATTTTTTCGAGAAATTGGCGCAATCTATGGTGTGCCACTGAGCGTGGGATATCCAGCTTAGGGTGTGCCAGTTGGAGGAGATGACCTGGCCTGCGAGGTCAACTTCCTGATGGCCACTTCTTTGTCTGGATGAGAAGCTAACGCGATCTTGGCGATTTCCCAGAAGCCGAGTGCTGGGATTACGCTAAGACCTCGCCTCATAAAGAACTCAAGATCTTCTTTGGCCAGGCTGTCGAAGTTTGATGCCGGAATTACCATGGTATCTACACCAGCGCGCGCGCGCTATCCGGTCTTTGGAAACGGATTCTGGCTTCAGAGATAAGCTTCCGCTCGAACTGAAACAGGATGAGCATCTGCCAAGCGACGTAATAGCACTGATGAATTGACAATCCACAAAAGGCAGCTCAGACGAAGACGGTAGCATGAGAATTGGGCTAGTCATCGCCATCAATAAGCCCGAGCTCGTAGGGGCTGCATTCAGATACGGGATAAAAGCGCTCGACAACAAGAACCTGGTGAAGATCTTTGTGTTAAACCGGGATTTCGAAGAAGCAATAGTTCGGGACGACAAATTTGATCTCGGGATGGACGAATACGAGTTCGTGGACAAAGGAGGAGTAATCCTTGATTGTGATAAGTGTCTGGAGATCCGAAGAAAAGGAGGAGCAGGACTCTGTCCCAATTGTACATCGCCCGACATGGTTGATTTCACGGCGGATTCGGACAGAGTTCTCACTTTTGGCTGAGAGTTACGCAACCCTAACCGGCAAACTGGTGGCCAAGCGCATTTTCGCCGTTCTGCTTTGTCACAATAAAGGCAAGTTCCAGCCGATTCCGTTAACTTTGTTGCACATCAAGGATTTCCCTTCATGATTGCTCTAACCTGACGAATCAATCGTACCTGCACCACTACATACACTAAGGTCACAACCACCAGAAGGCTGAGAAACCAATAGAGCGTGGGTCGAGTCCCGAACAAGACGGCAAGCATTCCCAATGTATAGACCAGAGTTACGAGCATCATCTTCCTAATGATTGGGGGAATCTCTGGGTGACGGGACATTCAGGTCTTCAACCTCTTCTTGATTTCCTGCTCCCATTCCTCTTGGGTGATGACCCTCTTCTTTTCGAGCAAGTCCACCAAAGAAGTGAGCATGGTGTCCAGAACGTCAACCTCTTCGTTCTTATTTCTTTTTGGCATAGAGTTATCAGCATTTTAGTGAAATAGTGCGTATCATAGCCAGCGAGCCACGGGTTGGCTGGAGTCAAGGGTTCAAGCCGGGTGGATTCACTAGTCTGGGCTTGTGGGAGCTTCCCAAAAATACGGCCCGTTCTAGCGCGCGCGAGCGTGATCTGGTACACGAAGTCTCATTGCATAGTTTAGTAACGCTGCCTGACATCGAGTTCTAATGAGCTTGAAGAAGAGAGCAGAATGTTGCTGGAGGCTAAGAGTATGACGGTTCTGTCCAATCCCGAGCGCAATGGCCGCTGAGGCGCATTCTGAAGGTAGGGGGTTCCTAGTTCCGCCTTCTTACTTGGAATCCTTTTTCTCGACATCTCTCACCTTCCCAAAAGGTCTTTGCTTCCCGTTTAGCGGACTGACTCCAGCGTCCTGACGTTATGTTCTCTTCTTTTACAAGCAGATGCTACAAGGTCGAACTCTTCGCGACTTCATCCGTGCTTTCACACAATGCCATCGCTTTGACATAGGATTCCAAGAACTTGAAGGCATTTCCTGTAATCAACAAAACTACTGACTTACCCCTGACCCCCAGTTTCATCAACGCGGCAAGAGACGCTGCCGCGGTTGGTTCGCAGAGGACGCCCTCAGATCTCAGTTCCATCGTTGCTGTGGCAGCCTCATTATCTGTAATATTGACGACCTCGCCCCCGCTTTCAGATATTGTTCTTTCTAGCTCCTGTCCGTCATACCTGTGGTACCCCTCTATGCTACCCATCAACATGGTTTCCCTTGCTACGGCCGCGATCATCTTTGGGCTGGCCTTCTTGATGCCTATCCACACGCCTGATATGAGCGTCCCGTTGTTGGTGGGGACTAGAACGTAGTCTGGAGATACGTTTTTCAGCTGAGAAACTATCTCGAACCCTATCGCAGAATCGCCCAGAAGTTTGTGCCTGTTGCGCCCTGGGTTTGCGTTGTAGAGTCCCATACTCTCGGCAAAAATCTCGCTTTCCCTGACGGCGTCGCCGTACGCTCCGTTGATCAAGTGCAGCTTTGGAGAGAACACAGAAATCAAATTCAGCCTTTCCTGGCTTATTCTGTTAGAGACAAAGACATTCACCCTTATCCCCTCGCAGGGAGCCAAGGCCGACATCGAAATCGCCGCGTTCCCAGTGCTCGCAATTACAGCTTCCTTCGCATTTCGCACCAGCATGTCATTGATCATCGCCAGGCTCTCTCTGTCCTTGTGGGAACCAGTCGGATTGACGCTTTCTAATTTAGCGTAGACGTCATTACCTAGCTTTTTGCTCACTCTCTCGAGACGGACGAGGGGGGTCTTGGGAAATTGCATGATCTCAAATATTTAGAACTAGTTTTTTTGATGGCAAGTTTCGTGAATCTTAGGTTTCCAGATTCACCTCTAGGCTCTCTTTGATTACGGTGTGTGGAATCGTTGTAAGAGTGTTCCTGATACCGTGTATCCGCGTGACATTATACATGAGGTTCTTCGCGGTTTGCCTGTCATGTGCTCTCGCAATGAAAAGGATATCATAAGGGCCGAAGGTCAAGTAGACGCTTTGAACGCCCGGAATCTTGGCGATTTGAGAAGCCACCTTCTCTTGTACTGGTCCGGGCGCCTCGCATGTCGCTTGACTCACCAGGAGGTAATCCTGCCCCACCCTTTGTGGGTTTACTATGTAATGTGATCCCTCCAAAATTCCCGCCTCCTTGAGGCGCTTGATTCGGTTTGAAACGGACATCTTCGTGAGTCCCAACTGCTCTCCAATTGACGACAAGGAAAGTTCAGAGTCTTCCTGGAGGATAGAGAGCAGAAGCCTGTCCTTTTCGTCCAGACCCTCAGGGGTCTCGCCCGTTTTCCTCAAGATCCTGGACCTCGTTGGTGTTCTTTCTGATATAAGGATGTCAGGAGCGGTTTCGCAGGGAAACCGCTCCGTTTCTCCGGGAAATCGTGAGGGGCACACGACGCTCGGCCTCCTCCGTATATGTTACCAGCTCTCTTGCGAGATAATGTAAAGCAAGACGTAAATATCATTATACGAAGGATGTTCAGCATGCAGTCCATGTACGAAGGCTGCGAAGACATTTCTGAAGGAAAGACGTATGAGATTCCGCTGGGATTTATTTTTCCAAGCAGAGCCGCCGTGCGTTCGAGCTTGGGTGACCTGGATGGCTTGAAGGATTCTATTTCCCAGCAGGGGCTTCTCAGCCCCATCCTTGTCCGAAGAATCAGACCATCTCGATACGAGGTGATCGCGGGCTATCGGCGGCTTAAGGCATATCGTGCCCTAGGTCTCTCTAGGATACCAGCAAAGATAATCGAAGCGGATGATAAGCGATCCTTTGAGGTGTTTCTTACAGAAAACGTGCAGCACCAGACCCTCGACCCACTTGATGAAGCGCGGGCATTTTACAACTACGTCTGCTCCAAGGAGAGGCACGGCTTGGGTTACGGGTCTGTTGCAGAACTTGCCAGACGCATAGGTAAAAGCCAAGAGTACGTTTCAAATCGAATCGGCCTTCTTAGACTTCCGGAATCAACCATACGACAACTGTTAAGCGAAGGGAAGCTCACCGTCAGTCACATTGAGGAGTTAGCCTCCATTTCTGACAATCCGGTTGCAGCCCAGGAACTTGCAAACCTAATTGCAACACACCGAATTTCAGTCCGGGTACTTGAGAAAACAGTACAACTGATTAAAAGCGGCGTGGGAACAACTAGAGCCCTTCTCCTGGCCAAAATCGAATCTGATATGAGGCTAGAGTCGACGCCATTGAATCGCGGCTCTGAACGCACCAAAGAATTGCTACAAAGGACGAAGAGAATTCTTGAGGCCACTCTCTCATACCTAGACAATACGCTGCCCGATCTCGAAAAAGAGCCGGATATCTACAGGTACTGGGCAGAGAACGTGAGAAGGCCTGTCCACAAGGCGATTGATGGTACAATCGTGTGCCAGAGAAAGCTGACACGGGCCAAAACAGTACCAGTGTAGGCGCATCCGTCCATCGAGGCAGGTTCTTTCGGCTTCATGCCGTTCTTCGGTTGGCGTCGGCTCCTTCGACTCTCCTGAGAAAACCATCCAATTTGGAGGATAGATTCTCTATGTCTGCCGCAGTGTGCGCTTTTGACACTCCGTGATGGAAAAGATAAGACTGGTGGAACAACATTCCGGATTCCATCAGACTCTCGCACAAAGCTGTGTATTTGGACTTGTCTGATCTCGCGGCTGTTCTGTAGTCTGTCACGCGCTCTTCTGTGAAGTATATCTGAAATTGCCCGCCCATGCTCTGGAGGCGAGCGGGAACATCATGCTCCTCGGCAGACTCCTCGAACCTCTTGACAAGAGTTCGGGAATCGCGTTGGAGCTTGTCCTGAATCGAACCATCCCTTAGCTGATCGAGACATGCCTCGGCAGCCGCAAGCGAAGATTGACTTCCATTGTAAGTTCCCGCGAAGGTGACCCGACCTCCCTTTGGTTCCGTGATCCTCATTACATCTTCAATCCCAACCACGGCGCTTAGCGGGAATCCATTTGCTATCGCCTTTCCAAAGGTTGAGATATCGGGTTTCACCCTGTAGTACTCTTGGGCCCCTCCCGGTGCCATTCGAAAACCTGTTACCACCTCGTCGAAGATCAGAAGGATATCGTATCTCTGGGTTATCTCACGCAGTTCTTGTAGATATCCATCCTTGGGAGGTATGCAACCCGAGTTGAACAACACTGGCTCGATTATGAGCGCGGCGACTTTTCCCTTGTTCTCTCTTGCGTATTCTTCGAAAGCCTTTGCGTCATTGTACGGGACAACAGAGACGCTATCAATAACATAAGGGGCGTACCCTTCGGATTCAGGAATTGGCCTCGTGGAGGACTCGGCAGGGCTCAAACCGTTTCTATTGAGCTTGGGATGCACGCTCAGATGCGCTTCGTCTTGCCAGCCGTGGTAACACCCTTCGGTCTTGACGATGTTGCTCTTGTGAGTGTATCCTCGAGCTATTTGGATAGCATGCATGACTGACTCTGTTCCTGTGTTTGATAGTTTCGTTACCTCAGCCGAGGGGATCATCTCGTGAAGCAGTCGAGCAACTCGAGTGCTCAACTCGCTCTCCAATCCCACAGTTAGACCGGTTTGAAGCTGACGTTCCACCGCAGCAATGACCTTTGGATTTCTATGTCCTAGGATGCATGCGCCATTAGCGACAAGAAAGTCGATGTATTCATTGCCGTCGATATCCCAGACACGAGAGCCTTGAGCTTTATTGAAATAGATCGGGAATGGCTCACGATACCTAAAGGCAGAGTGCACCCCGCCTGTGACAAACTGCCTGGCGACTTCGAATTCCTTCTGAGACATCTCTAGCTTCACGGTGATCAGATTCTCCTGCATTACGATCACGCCTAGCCACGATTTAGCCTTTGGAGCCAACGCACTGCATTAAATCTCCACTTACCATGGTTTGCTCCTACTCCGTCTGAGAATAGGAGTTCTAGCAAGGCAATCGACAAGGCTTATAGTCCCTCTCCTTCCCAAAATGAGGAGATATTGGCAAAGGTCTTCGTGCAGGCAACCCACGGTCCAGAGGATCCCACGAAGGCTACGCTAGCCTTTCTCATTGCGAGGACGGCGAAGGAAGCAGGGCATGATGTGACGATCCTGCTGGTGGGAGACGCTGCCTATCTCATCAAGGATGAAGTGATCAGTTCGGTTGTTGGAGTCGGGGTCGGCGCCCTTAGAGAGCATTTTGATGTAGTCCGACGGGCCAAGATTCCGATTTTTGTGTCACGAATGTCCAGCAACGGAAGGGGCATAACCGAGGCAGACCTTCGAGGGAAGAATGCCGAGTTCGCTTTTCCGACGAAACTTGTCGAGCTCGCTACACAAAGCGACACGGTGCTAACGTACTAGCTCCCTCAGAGGTGCTTTAGCAGGCGTTTACGTAACTTCCCTTGGGAGGATTCCTTAGAGTCAGTCCCCGAAAGAGTGGACTGGTTATCCCCGGCGTATCCACTTCGATAATCCTCTTTGCGATAGGTTCGAAGGATGCTCGATGAGCTTGATGTGATTTCACGACCACAATTTTCCTTTCGGCCGGATCCACCCCTATTGCCTTGTAGAAGTCACGTTCCATTCCGGTCTTCCCTTCGGACACTATGACATCGATTGCACCCGTTGAAAGCAGTGCCATCCGACTCGGATTACGTCCAAAATGAGGGAGAGCGCCCAGCGGGGCCGACTCACCTGCCGCACTTGGTCCAAAGCCTTCATGACTTGGTCCTCGGATGGTATAGATACCGTCTCCGAGAGTCTTCACCCTAGCTTTGATTCTAACGGGGTTGTAGAACCGGCTGTCCAGTTTCCCTCCCACCTGGAGCCTGATTGTGGCGCCGACGCCTGCCCTGAAACACCTGGCCACAGCATCTGGATCTCTGAGCGGGACTACGGCGTCTTGTACCCCATTCCGGAGCAACGCTTCCAATATCACTGTATTGTCGCATGGCGCTCCTCCTCCTGAGTTGTCGCCCACGTCAACTAGAACTATCGGCTTTCCCGGGTCGCTCACGGCTTCATCGATGGCCTCATCGACGGGCACTAAGGGGCGAATCTTGAGGAAATCGTCTCTCGCCTTCCATAGAAGTGTGGCAATCTCTATTGCTACTCTCTTGGCAAGCTCTTCGTCTGCATCGGTGATTGCCAAAACGGAGGTGACGCTTTGGGAAATGTTGGCTTGCCCAAAGCCAATGATAACCGAAACATCCAGGACCTTTTCTTTGGTTTCTAACTCTGCAATCTTGGCGACGATGCCATTCATCGGTAGGTGCGACTGTACTTCGGCGGTGGACGCCCAAGTGCTCATACCTAGGTTGTTGCCAAGTAACGGAAGGCGCTCTAGGTGAGATGTGGGGTGAATCTTCCCGTCAATTATCTTGAGCGAGAGTTCGCCAGCCTTCAGGCCCCTCGCGTATAGATCAATGTGTGGATTAGTCTTGTACGGAAGTATCATGTCAGCATTTGCTAGTTTCAAATCCGTCATGTTGGCATGCGAATCGACGACGCAGACGAGGGGCGTCTCTCCTATGATAGCTCTGACCTCTTTCATCAGAACACCTTCGGCGTCCTCTATGCCCTCAGCCTGCATTGCTCCGTGCAGATCTAGAAGGACGCCATCGACCTTAGCGTAGCCTCCTAGACGTCTCAGAATAAGGTTCTTCGCCCAATTGTATGACTTCCTATCGATAACCCCAGTCGCACCCCACCAAATCCTAGGCAGAGGTAGAAGGTTAACAGGTCTCGATTTGAAAGCCTCAATGAAGCCACCGATTACCGTTTGCCGATCCAGATTCGTGGAAATCAGCTCGGATTCCTTCATTACCTCGGCATCATGTTGACCGGGCCTCTCAAGACTGAAGGAATTCGATTCTGCACCTAGTCCCCCTATCACAATCCTAGGCTTACTCTTACTCATCGCTGACGCTTCCTTCAGGACTCGTATATTAGGTGGGTTTGCTGTTGAATTGACGTAGACGTCATTCCCATTCCTGCTCTAGTCCGAGCGGAAGAGAATTTTCGTTCCAAAATCCGCAGAGAAATTCTTCCGTAGTCAACCGTCGAGGATGACAACACGAGGGCCACGAATTCGCAAAAGCATCTTATACTGAGCACGTGTGACGAAACTCGTGCCACGAATTCAGCAGGCGTTCGAAGAGGCTCGGAAAGGCGGAAGAGATTACTTGCTCGAGCCCGAAGCAAAAGCGGTATGTATCGAACGTGGAATTCCATGTGCGAGGTTCCTGCTTGCGCGGAATATCGACGAAGCCATCAAATCAGCCGAGTCAATAGGCTACCCCGTAGTTCTCAAGATTGTCTCTCCGAGTATTCTTCACAAATCGGATGTGGGCGGAGTCGTCACGGATGTTCGGAACGTCGCACAGTTGAGGGCATCATATAGAGATATCCTCGCGAATGTGAAGAAGCAAATGCCTGACGTTGAGATAACGGGCATGCTTGTGGAAGAGATGATTCCTCCGTCCACTGAAGTGGTAGTTGGAGCTACGAAGAACTCACAATTCGGATCAGTCATCATGTTCGGTCTCGGAGGAGTTTTTGTAGAAATTCTCAAGGACGTGAGCTTCAGAGCGGCACCGATTGATGCCAATGATGCGCTGGAAATGATTACCGAACTGAGGGCTTATTCGATTCTCAAGGGCTATCGCAATCGACCCCCTGCTGATATCGACGCTCTGATTGACATTCTCCTGAGAGTCTCTACTCTCGTGGTCGAGTATCCGGAAATAGGGGAAATTGACTTGAATCCGATTCTTTCCTCTGGAGAGGGGACGAAAGTCGTCGACGCGAGGATATTGTTGGGCGTACCGTCCAAGGCGTAGGCCATTCCGAACCGAACCATTCGGCTTCGGACGCTGGGGTATTCGCCTAATTGTGACAAGGCGTTCTCTTCAAAACCTCTTATAGTAATGGGGCAGATTTTCGGTGAACTAATTTGCGAAAGGGGAAATGGATTAGCAAAGACTGGGTTTCAAGCCCCTCGAACTTTGCACCTGAGGTTCTCGGGCTCCTCAACTTTCCGAAGAACATCCAGATATACGATGTTACCTGTCGGGACGGCGAACAGAGACCTGGAGTAGTCTTTAGAAAAGAAGACAAACTGAACATAGCCAAGAAACTGGATGAAGTAGGAATCACGAGAATTGAAGCGGGCCTACCAGCTGTCTCGAAAGAGGACTTTGACGCAGTGAAGGAGATTGCGCATCTAGGCCTGAGCACAAAGGTTTTCGCGTTCTCGCGAGCAAGGAAGGACGACGTAGACTTGGCATTGAAATGCGGTGTGTCGTCTATCATGATTGAGGCCCCTTCGAGCGATGACCTCATCCAGACAGGTTTCGGTTGGAAAAAGGAAAACGTGTTGAAGCTAGCCGTTGACGCCACTCGATACGCCAAGGCGCATGGCCTGTACACGACCTTCTTTGCGGTCGACTCGACGAGGGCAGATCCTAGGTTTCTGAAGACACTCTACACTTCAGTTGTCAATGAATCGCACGTAGACAGCATCGCAGTCGTCGATACCTTCGGGGTAACATCTCCCGAGGGGTTTGGATCGATAGTCAAGACGGTGAAGAAGTGGGTAAAAGTTCCGCTCGAGGTGCACTGCCACAATGATTTCGGGTTGGGGACCGCCAACGCCCTTGCAGGACTGGGCGCAGGTGCCTCTGTGGCGCACACCAACGTCAACGGCATTGGTGAGAGAGCAGGAGGCGCCTCCACCGAGGAGGTGGCTGTGGCCCTGCGAGTGCTTTATGGAAAGGACCTCGGATTCAAGTATGAGAAATTGTACGAACTCTCGAAACTTGTCGAGAATGTCAGCGGTGTGCCCGTGTCCCCCCAGAAGCCAGTGGTCGGAGACACCGCTTTCGGATACGAGGCAGGCATCGCAGTCATGTTCTGCTACAGATACAAACATGCGAACATGCTGAAGTACGGCCTAAGCTACATGCCAGAGTCAGTAGGGAACAAATTTAGCGTAACCATAGGTAAGAAGAGCGGCGCATTCAGCATAAGGTGGCGCCTGGAGGAACTGGGATATGAGGCGACAGACGAGCAGGTCGAAGCGATCCTCGGCAGGGTGAAGCAACTAGCCACCAAGAAGAAATGGGGATTAACCGACGAGGAATTCCGTGGAATATACGAGGACGTTGTCCATCAGAAGGCAGTTGCCTAGACAACCAAGTTTGGTCACTGTAGTCTAGCGCACCATAAGTTGAGCGCTCGTATACATAGTGGCCAGCGTTTCGCAAACCTCGTCCACCGGTAGATATACAGGAATGCCCCGATTCTCGAGAAACATCTTCGACTTATCGAAGGATTCTTTGTCGCCTGAGATGGCGACTAACAGAGGCTTGGAGGGTGACCGAAGATGCAACTCCGGAATGAAGTTCAGATTCGTTGAGCCGCCATCACTGGTCAACAACAGAATTGATATCACCGCGTCCACGTTCTCATCATCAAGCGCCGCTTCCATCCCCAATCGATATCCCCGTTCAAAACCTTGAGTTTGAACAGCCGCCCAGATGTCGACCGGATTGCTTATCTTTAGCCAAGGCGGGGTGATTTCTTGGAGCTTTTGCAGAGTCTTCTCAGAAAGGGGGGCAACCATAAGCCCTAGCTTTTCACAAGCATCCGCGGCCAGCACCCCCATCGCTCCAGAAGGGGCAAATATCGCAACACGATTACCCTTCGGAAGGGGCTGGAACGCAATCGCCTTCGGCACGTGAATGAGATCGCTGTACCGTTGGATTCTAGCAACCCTTGCTTGCCTAAAGATGCCGTCGAGTATCTCGGCATCTGAGGCCAGTGATGCAGTGTGTGTGGTGACTGCCTTCTTTCCTCCTGCGGTCACTCCTCCCTTCAATGCGATGATTGGTTTCTTCCTACTTACGGATCTCGCCGCATCTATGAAATGACGACCAGCCTTGAAGCCTTCCAGGTACACGCATATGACTGTGGTTGATGGGTCATTTCCAAGAAACTCGATGACTTCGGCTTCGTCAATATCGCACCTATTGCCCAGACCAATGACCCTGCTCACCCCGAAGTTTTCCGCCGATAGAATCCACTTCATTGTGTGGGTGGCGAAATTGCCTGTCTGAGCAACATAGGAGACTGTACCGGGCCTAATCCTTCCAAGGGGGAAAAACGTCGTGATGAATTTACCGGGCGTACTTATGACGCCGCTAGTGTTCGGACCCAGGATCCTCATGCTAGAGTTCCGAGCAATCTCGATGATTCTATTCTCGAGTTTGGCCCCCTGTTCATCAACCTCTGCGAAGCCTCCGGATTCGATGACAGCAAACTTGACACCTCTCTTAGCACATTCCTCTAGAGCTTCTACGGTGGCTAACGCAGGAATCACGAGGACAGCCACGTCAGGGGTTTCTGGTAGATCTTTCACTGATGCGTAAACCCGGCGCCCCATGATATTTCCTGCCTTGGGATTCAAAGGGTACATTCTCCCGGCATATCCATTGGCCAAGAGGTTCGACATGACTTCATGCCCTGCCTTACCTGGCGAATCGGAAGCCCCAATGATTGCAACGCTCTCCGGCTCAAGAAGCGCCTTCAGATCTCCCAATGACGTGAAGCACCTGGAGATTGATTCCCAGTCTCATGATATTAAGATTCTAATGGCAAAGGAAGACGTTCTGAGTCTTTAGAAGGCCCCATTATCACACATATCGAACCTTTCGGAAAACTCATCCATTGCCGCAAGCGTCATCGATACAGCCTCGAAATAAGGCAGACCTTCCAATGCGCCCTATTCTCACTGTCACCGGCGAGCCCTTCAAGCCCACCCCAATCATGATGCCATACTCTTTGAGGAGTTGCTACCTTGACCCGTTTTCCCATCTTCCTTGGCCATGGCGACGCTCACTGTACTCGAAACTAGAAGGTGTTCATCACATGAAAAATGAAGACCCTTGGGAAATTGAGGGCTCAAATGTTAATAGTATATTCACCCAGTCTTGGCTTACGAAAGGGAAAAACAAATGGTTCCTCAGTTTTCCCAGTTCGAAAGGAAGGACTTCGCTTTTCTAGAGAGTGTGGTCGGAGAGGACAATGTCAGCATAGAGGAATCTGAACTACTGATCAACGCAACTGACGCGCTGGGAGGCGAATGGACAAAACCTGACGCGGTCGTCTGGCCGCAGGATTCGGGACAGGTTTCTAAAATCGTAAGTTATGCCAACGAGCGCAGACTTCCCATAACACCAAGAGGCGGAGGGAGCAGCCTGTCGGGAAATGTCGTGCCGGCTCACCACGGAATCGTGCTAAACTTCCGCCGCATGAACAAAATCATCGAGATATTTGCCAAAGACCTTCAGGTGAAGGCTGAACCTGGTGTAGTGTATGATGAATTGAATACCATTCTTGAACCTTCTAACCTCTTCTTCCCTCCCGACCCGGGAAGTTCAGCAGTGTGCACCATTGGTGGGATGATTGCCAACAATGCGTCGGGTCTTGGAGCAGTGAGGTATGGTGTTACACGAGACTATGTTATTGGACTCGAGGTTGTCCTTCCAAATGGGAACGTGATTTCTGTTGGCTCCCGCGCTGCCAAGTCGGCAACGGGATACGACTTGATTGGACTATTCGTAGGCTCCGAAGGAACGTTAGGCGTGATCACGGAAGTCACCCTCAAGCTCAGGACTCTTCCTCCGGCAAAGAAGACCGCATTGGTGTACTTCGACTCGGTCTCGTCTGCGATGGACGCGGTCAGCGAGTCAATGAATCGCGGTCTGAATCCTGCCGCGCTAGAGTTTCTTGACCTGCCCACGATTGTCGCAGTCAACCGCTCAAAGAACCTAGGATTGCTTGAAAGGGAGTCTCTCCTCCTAATCGAATTCCATGGAAGTGGAGAAGCTATAGAGGAGGAGCTGAAAAGGGCGTTGGAGATTTGCAGAAGACATGGTGGAGGTGACATACACGAGGCAGCAGATAATGATGAACGCAAGAAGCTGTGGACAGGCAGGAAGGCAGCCTACCCTTCGCTACTGCAATCAGCGCCAAACGTACTCATTGGCGACATTGTTGTCCCGATTTCAAGAATAACTGAAATGCTTGAGCAAGCATACAAGATTGCTCAGAGGAATCGTGTCGGTCTCGCGTGTTTTGGTCACTGCGGGGATGGCAACATTCATCCGAACATATTGGGAAACAGAGCAGATAAGGAGTTATGGAGCAGAGTAACAAAGACGAATGAGGAGATTGTCGAGTTCGCAATCGGCCTGGGAGGAGTATCATCGGGAGAGCACGGCATTGGAATTGAGAAGAAACAGTTTATGGAACTTCAACACGGAGATTCCCTCGGGTTGATGAAAGAAATCAAGCGACTCTTCGACCCGCAGAATATCATGAATCCCGGGAAATTCTTTGATCTGTAGGCGACTAAGGTGAACCGTCAGACGGTACCAATATTCTTGGAAGACCTCGGCTCAATCCAAGAAAGCGCAAGACGGTGCATCCACTGCGGATTCTGCAACGCGGTTTGCCCAACGTCCAACGTCCTTTCGGCCTTCAAAGAATCCAGAACCAGTAGGGGGAGAGTGATAATGCTGCAGTCGCTGGTCGAGGGTGCGGGCAACCTCGACCCCTCCGCTGTCGAATTCAAGAAACTCATCGATCTATGTTTTTCTTGCAGGCGTTGTGTTCCAATCTGCCCAGCCGGTATCCCAATACCTGACCTTGTATCGCGTGCACGGTACGCCTATCACAAGGCCGCTGGTCCCACTTCCTTGACCCTAGGCCATCGAATTTTTGCGAGTTATGGGTTATTCGATTCTATGGGAAGTGCGTTCGCACCCCTATCCAACTTCATGCTCGGGAAATGGCCGACCAGATTGTTCATGCAATTCGCCACGCACATAGACGCACGGGCGCATCTACCTCGATTCCACGTGGAATCGTTCGAATCGTGGTTCAGGAAACAGCCGAGTAGTCAAAGCGAAAAGAAAGTAGTCTACTATGTGGATTCGTATGCCAACTACAACGATCCATCCTTGGGCAAGAAGGTTTTCGCCTTACTAAATCGTCTGGGGTACCAAGTCTTACTTCCTCCACAAAAGGAATCGGGAATGCCCGCGATCGAATTTGGCATGCTCAGCAAGGCTAGAGATCTAGCAAAATACAATGTGAGTCAACTCTTGCCTTACGCAAGGGAAGGGATTCCCATCGTTTGCAGTTCTCCAGCGGCCTCTTACTTGCTTCGGGAAGGGTATGGCGCCTTGCTAGAGAACGATGACGTTTCCGCAGTATCAAGAAGTGTCTTTGACATAGCTGAGTTCTTGAATGAGGAATACGAGAAGGGCGCCTTGAAGTTCAAGGACGAACCTCCTTTGCAGGCCATCTATCACTACTGTTGCCTATCCAAAGCACTGGCGCTCGCCCCGATCACGACAAGGCTGCTTGATGCGGCAGGAATACAGTGTAAGATTATTGAAGAGTGCTGTGGCGGAGCAGGTGTTTGGGGGACGTTCAAGGAGAATTACGAATTGAGTAGTGAAATAGCAGACAAGCTGCGCCGCAGAATTGAGCCAGGTGCCGAAGTCCTAACAGAGAGCGAAACCTGCCGGCTCCAGATGGAGGCGCACACCGAAGCAAAGGTGCGCTTCCCACTCGAGCTCTTGGCCCTGCGGGTTCAACGGCTATAGTAGTGATACACATGCTCATGATTAATGCCAACCCATGACATGGTTAGCTTAAATCAGATGTAAGAAAGGTCGTTGCATGTGGAAAAGGATAGTCCCGAGCTAAGAATAAGTGGATTCAGAAGTGTACTTGAAAAGAAGAAAATGGCAATCGCCATCGTGTCTGATCCACTCAGCGTTCGCTATCTGACAGGTTTCAAAACCCAAAATCCTGGATCCGCATCTTTCTTAGTTGTTCTGATTTCTGGAGAAAGCTACCTTATTGTGGGGGAGTCAGAAAGAGAGTTCGTAAAGTCAATTCCTGTCGAAGTCTTGACCTTCAAGGATTACGATCTTAACAAGCGGATAGTTGTCAATCCTGAATCCATGACGTTTATTCTCGCTTCAAGTTTGAAGAAAATAGAGATGGAGACACGCGTCGTTCCTAAGAAGATTGGCATAGAAGCTTGGCACCTGCCGCAGGTCTATCTCTCAGCTCTTAGGAAGACATTTAGAGAAATCAGAGTCTTTTCCATTTCCGCGGATTTGCTTTCGATGAGGGAGACAAAAGGGAAGGATGAAATCGTTTTCGCTCAGGAAGCTTCTCGCAGGCTCGACTTCGCATATTCAGTTGCGAAGACTTGTTGCGTTCCAAGCCAAAGGGAGATTGAAATCTATTCTTATTTGAATCAGATCTTCTCAAATAAATATGGTTACTTTGCACATGCTACCGGAGGCTACGCTTCTGGAGAAAGGACGCTCAAGATGGGAGGACCTCCCACTTCTCGGAAACTTCAGAAAGGGGACACGGTCATTCTAGACTTACAGACCGATGTTAACGGGTATTATTCCGACACTTGTAGAACATTCTTTGTGGGAGATTTTGCGTCTTCTCAAAGAAAAACCTTCGAAACGCTCTTGTCAGCTAAGAATGCGGCAGAGGATTTGCTGCGACCAGGCATCAAGTGTAAGGAGATTTATCGTGCAGTCACAACTGAACTTGTCAAAGCTGGCTACAAGCCCCTCCCCCATCATGCTGGACATGGAGTTGGTCTGCAGATCCAAGAACCTCCCTTTCTCATTCCCGGTTCTGATGAGGTTCTAAAGGAGGGGATGATTTGTGCCCTGGAACCCGGCATCTACTCGGCAAAGACTGGAGGGATGAGGATTGAAGACAACTACCTAATTGCGAAAGCTGGTTTCAAGAGGTTATCACGATTCCCCATCTGAGGGATTTGAAGTGGATAGGGAATTGACAGTCAGCTGTGCAAACTCTGCTCACGCATCAATAGCACCGATGATATTGATGGATGACCCCGCTAAACGCAGTTAGCTAGGTTCCTAATCAATCTGATACTCTCGCCTCCGAGTCCGTTGGTCCAAAATTACTAAGAGTTCGTTACGATGGGATCGACGAACTTCTCCGCGAAGTGGCAAGCTGACCAATGACCTGGCTTGATTTCTCGCAGGGATGGCCTGCTGGTTTTACATATCGTTTCTGCGTAAGGACACCGTGGATTGAATCTACATCCACTTGGTGGGTTCACCGAACTAGGAGTCTCGCCCTTCGGCGGAACAATTTGAAGTCGTCTTCGCGGATCAGGCTGAGGAATAGAAGAGATTAGGCTCAATGAATAGGGATGAAGCGATCTTTCAAGTACCTCCTTCGTTTCTCCAATCTCGATAAGCTCTCCGCTATACATTACGGCTATTCTATCTGCCATGTACTTGACGACGTTTACGTTATGAGTAATGAACAAGTAACTCAGTCTTCGGTTTTCCTGAATCCCGCGAAGCAGGTTGAGAATTTGCGCTTGAACGGAGGCATCAAGTGCACTCGTTGGTTCGTCAAGAACCACGAACTGAGGATTCAGAACGAGTGCCCGTGCGATTGCGATTCTTTGTTTTTGGCCGCCTGAAAACTCGTGAGGGAAACGTGTTAAACAATCATTGGATAGACTGACGGCTTCTAGAGCTCTTAGCACGGACTCTTCAATGGTTTCTTTCCCCACTTCACTGAACGCCTTCAGAGGTTCGGAAATCAAGTCTTTAGCTCTCATCCTCGGATCAAGCGAGGAATTCGGGTTCTGGAAGACAACTTGCATTTTCTTTCGCAATTGGCGGAGATTCTCGCCAGCCAGTCTTGTTATGTCCTCTCCGTAAAAAGTAACAGTTCCAGCAGTGGGTCTTTCCAGCATAAGGAGCACCCTGCCAAGTGTAGTCTTGCCTGACCCCGACTCCCCCACTAGACCCAAGGTTTCGTTGGCGCCTATTTCGAGACTGACTCCATCAACGGCGTGAACTCTCAGTTCTTCCTTTCGGGTCATTCTATCAAGAAAACCAGTTCGAAGTGGATAGTACTTTGTTATGTTTGTGGCCGCTACGACTTGGGTACTCATTTCGAATACCTCAAGAAGCATGCAACCTGGCGACCGCGACTCGGCTCCACTAGGTGGGGACGTTCCTTCGCGCACCGGTCGAATGCGTATCTGCACCTAGGGTGGAATCTGCAGCCAGACGGTAGGCTTCTTAGGTCAGGGACATCTCCGCCAATTGCTTCCAATTTCCCTTGGTCCCTATACTTGTTGGGAAACGATGTAATCAGACCCTCAGTGTAGGGATGAAGTGGTTCTGTGAAGATTTCATTAACATCTGCCACTTCCGATATCTCTGCAGCGTACATTACCGCCACTTTGTCTGCAATCTGGGCAGCGACCGCAAGATCGTGAGTGATGAACAGCAAAGAAGTGCCAATTTCGTTTCTTAACTCCTTCATCAGGTTGAGAACTTGGGCCTGGGTTGTTACGTCCAAGGCTGACGTGGGCTCATCGGCTATTAGGATTGATGGTTTCTCAACCAAGGCTTGGGCTATCATTACCCTTTGCGCTATCCCCCCGCTCAATTCATGAGGATACTTGGCCAAAACACGTCGCGGATCAGCAATTCCCACTTTTGTGAGTGCATCGACAGCTTCATCGGAATACTTCCTCATCCTGCTTCGCCTCGAACTTACTCCAAACAAGATTCTGTTGAGTCTCGTTCTGGCGGTGGGGTCACCAACCTGATAGTTCCTTGGAAAAGGTCCGTATGAATCTCTGACCAGGTGTGTTCTCCCTTCCCTGATTTCTATTGCCTCTGTTATCTGCTGACCTACGGTGAAGACAGGATCAAGCGAACTCATAGGATCTTGAAAAATCATGGAGATTCTTGTCCCACGCAGCGTTGCCATTTCATTTCCACTCATGTGGACCAAGTCTTCACCTTGGAAGACTATCCGCCCTTCCTCTACCTTGGCAGGAGGTGATGGTAGGAGGTTGATAATTGAGAGTCCCAGGGTGCTCTTGCCGCATCCCGATTCACCTACCAGTGCCAAGATTTCCCTTGGTCGAATCTTAAGACTGACTTTGTTGAGAGCGGTCAATACTCTGATACCGGCTTTGTAATTCACTGTCAGATCTTGAATGTCTACTAGCGATTCCGACGGGGTCGCAGGAATTGGAGTGAAAGTGGTTTGGTCCATTCTAGGTGAACAATCCCCGAGTCTTTGGGTCAAGTGCGTCTCGAAGTCCATCACCAAGAAGACTGAATCCAACTGCTATAACCAGTATCGCCAGGGCAGGAATGACGGGAGCCCACCACGAGCTGATTAGGTATTGCTCTTGTTGCACCGACATAAGACCCCATTCAGCTGTAGGTGGCTGAGCGCCCACGCCAATGAAGCTGAGGACAGAGAAAACCACTATTACACTCCCGAAGTCAAGCGTTGCGAAGACTAGTATTACGGGAAAGATGTTTGGGATGATATGATGGAGGATTATGTAGCTGGCCTTATGCCCCATTGCTCTGGAGGCATCGACGTATTGCTGAGACTTGACAGACAGTGTTTCCCCCCTAGCCAGACGGGTGTATACTGGCCACCAAATCGGCGCGAGAGCCAGAATTGAATTGTTCACACTGGGAGTAAGTGCCGCCGCTATCGCGAGTGCTAGGATGATTCCGGGGAAAGCAAGGAAGATGTCGGCCACCCTCATGATTACTTCCTCGACGATTCCGCCTACATACCCTGCGATGGTCCCTGTTAAGAGCCCAAGAGATACAGCAATACTGAGGACAGCAAAAGGAACTTTGGCGTCGATGGGCATGGCCGCAAGGACCCGGCTGAACATGTCTCTCCCGAGGGAGTCTGTACCGAAAATGTGGGAGACCGAAGGCGCTTGCAGAATGCTGTTTGTCGAGATTGCCATAGGATTGTAGGGTAAAATTGCGCCATTAGTGATTACCACCAGGAGCGTTCCGAGCAGGAAAGCGGAGACAATAGTTAGCCCAATCATTGTAATCAGGCTACTTCTTAGGATTCTAAGAGTGATCCGAGTTTCGGTTAGATCAAACGGCATTTTGAGCTTTCTAGGTTTTTCCATCGGTCAACCACCGCCGCTCTCTAACATTTCCCATCCACCAGGACTTGCCTTAGGAAATAGGTCAAGTAGAATGCTGTTTCATTGGCTCGATCCTTATTGACTAATGTCCTGACTTCCGGCGGTTGCACGACATTGTGTGGAATGGTACCTAAACAATATAGGCTTTTGAGATGAGGCTCCACGACTTTTGTGATGGAAGTCTCCGGCATACTCTGCCCATACTTCGAACTGCATTCGGTGACAGTAAAATGAATGGGTCGACGTGTGCGTAAATATTAGTTAATTCTTAATCAGGTCTGCGGGTGTAACAAGACGGGCGTACTGGGTTTCGTCGCGAGAAGGCTTCTACTGCTCATCCCTGTCGTGATGGGAGTCACCTTCCTTGCATTCCTGATTTCATTCGTATTTGTTCCGAACCCTACTTTGGCGTGGGCAGGCTTGAAGTCCACAGAAGCAGCCCGTGCGGCCCTAGCAGCGAGATATCACCTCAACGACCCAATACCCGTGCAGTACTACTATTACCTTGTGAACCTCCTACGCGGGAACTGGGGCGTTGTGCCCAGTTCAGGAAGGCCAGTTCTCGCAGACATCGAGTTCTTCTTCCCCGCAACTGCGGAGCTCGCAATAACGTCGTTAATAATCACGATAATTGTCGGAATTCCACTAGGGGTACTTGCGTCCGTTTATCACAATAGGAAGCCAGATCACATCGTGCGTTTCTTTTATCTAGCGGGTTACTCGTCACCTCCTTTTCTAGTTGCCTTGATTGTCATAATCTTGTTCGGTTACACACTCAAGATTTTCCCGACCGAAGGCCAATTGTCGACATATCTTGTTCCGCCAACGAGAATCACCGGCATGTACATTGTTGACTCACTGTTGACTGGGAATTGGGTTGATTTGAAAGATGCCGTTTGGCACATATTACTACCGGCTACTGCGCTGTCGCTCACCTATTTCGGAGTCGTAACGAGGGTGACTCGGGCGTCAATGATTGAAGTCCTTCAGAGAGATTTCATCCGAGCTGCCTATGCAAAGGGACTGTCTTCGCGGGTCGTAATCCTGTCGCACGCCCTGAGAAACTCCTTGATCTCCACCGTGACGGTGCTTGGACTCCTGCTTGGTTCTCTACTCGGCGGGACTGTCGTAATAGAGACGATATTTCAATGGCCGGGCATTGGATACTACGCTACCCAAGCGATACTAAACTTCGATTTCCCGGCAGTAATTGGATGTACCTTGATTTTTGCGTTAGCTGTCGTCCTTGCGAACCTTCTCGCAGATGTCTTATACGCTGTCCTAGACCCACGCATTAAGATATAGTTCACATTCATTAATCGGAAGTGACCAAGTCAGAGTCACCTCTGCTGCCTCGGAAACTGACAATAAGAATTACGCGTGAATCCGAAAGACGAAGACGAATGCGAATGTATTTCCTTTTCCCTCAGGCGTTGATACCATAATCCACCTTAGCTGCACGCCCCGCGAATGAGCTGGCGGTACATTGTTGCCGCCTTTTTCAATTGAATGATATCGACGAATTCATTTGGAACGTGCGCCTGTTCTATGCTTCCGGGTCCCAACACCAAGGTCGGAATGCCGATCTGGCAGTAGATGCTTGCTTCGGTGCCAAAAGGGGCAACGGTCGATTTCTTGTTCAGAATCCTTTCGACCATCCTCACAAACTCGTGGTTTTCAGGGAGACTTAATGGAACACTACTGAAAGTCATTCTCACACTTGTCGAGAGTCCTGGGTTAGCGTCTCTCAGTCTACGAAGATTCCGTTGAATGGAGTCCCAAATATTCTCGGGACTGTGAAATGGGATTCTTCGGCAGTCAATCGTAAGCACGCATTTGTCCGGTATAATGTTCATCTTGATTCCCCCTCGGATAAGAGTAACAGCGAGGACAGTTGAACCGAGATCTGGATGATGGACTAAAGCAAGTTCTTCTTTCACCGTTTCCAAATCTGTCACGAAGCGTGAGGCACATTCGATAGCATTGATGCCAAGCTCGGGCCTACTGGCATGTGCACTTCGACCGTGGAAACTTACCTCAAACAATGTCCCTCCCTTGTGAGCCCTGATAATCTCCAAATTCGAAGGCTCTCCCACAATGCCATGGAGTGCATCCTTCTTGTCGAGACCGCCGCTCTTCAGGAGCATCTGTAAACCATCGAACTTGATTTCCTCGCCTGCGGTCGCGACCAAGACCAACATCCTTCTCAGTTTACGCTTTTTGACAGATTCCAATGAACTCAACATCGCGGCTAGTCCTCCTTTCATGTCGGCGGCACCACGTCCGAACATCTTTCCATCCCTGATTGAGGGTTCGAAGGGATCGGAGACCCAAAGATTCGTGTCACCTGCCGGAACCGTGTCAATGTGTCCGGACAATAAGAGGCCAGGTGCGTTACGGGGTCCGATTCGCACCACTAGATTTGCTCGCCGTGGCGCGAACTTGTGGATCTTACATTCGCAATCATCGAGACGAAGATCGTTGACATAATCTGCGATATACTTTGCACACGCCTCTTCATTTCCCGGCGGTGCCTCCGTGCGGAAGCGGATTAGCCCGGTGAGTATTTCTTCAGGTCGCATGTAACATTTGTCTTGTCATTTGAAGTTAAGCTTTCCACTTCAAGATACCAAAATTCACCGCTTCGAGTGAATTATCGAATTTGAATGTTCTTTGATTGGAACAGAGCTTATACAAGTCATTGTCTTGCCAACTCCTTCGACTGAGCGCAATCTGTCCATTGCAAACGAGGCGATTTCCTGCATCGTCCTGGCTCTCACCTCCAAGATCATGTCCCAATCACCAGTTATGATGTGGGCTTCAACGACTTCTTCTAGATTGCTTACTTTCCTTGCAATTTCCCTGTCGTTAACCCCCGGGATTGGCGTCATCGTCAAGAATATGAATGCCGTAATGTCAAATCCTAACTTCGCATAGTCAGGAATTATCGTGAAACCTTTTATGATTCCTGCGGCTTTTAACTTTCTAATCCTATCTAACACAGTCGTTCTCCGCATTTTGAGTTCTTCCGCAATCTCCATCATGCTCCTATCGGCGTTTTTCAAAAGCTCAGTAAGAATCTGCTCATCGCTCGTATCGAGTTTGACATTCATTCCGTCATAATGACGCTTTCGGGTGCTATATATCATATTCCGTCGACAGAACGACGAATTTGTTGCCAAAATACTTTTTTAGCGAAGGCCGATTGAATCGAAATCATGAAAGCGAGGACTCGAGGGGTCTCGCGCGTCCATGTTGTATCAGTTGTAGTCCTCATCCTCATTCTAATTGTGGCCGCCTATATCGTAATTCAACAACAGGCACCGGGCCCTACCTCGTCAACCTCAAAGTCAACCTCAACGTCAACCTCAACGTCAACCTCAACCTCGGCGACGGGCTCCCTACCATCTACTCTTGTAATAGATGATCCCAGTGCTCCGGATAGCCTCGACCCTGGGGTGTCCCTAGGCCAGATAGGTGAGGAGGTGTGCGACAACACTAACTTGAAACTTATCTTCATCGAAAATGGAACTAACGCTCATGTCTACATACCAGTTCTCGCAACGTCTTGGTCACTCTCCGCAGACGGACTCACATGGACCTTTAACCTGAGAAACGGTGTCTACTTCAGCAATGGGGACAAGTTCAACGCTTACGTAGTGTGGTGGACAATTTATCGAGACATGCTCATTAACCAGCCGGCAGATGGAATCTTCTTCAGTTACTTCAACACAACAGGCGTCACAGTAGGCGATGTCAATTCGCTTGACAATGCTCAGAACATGCCTAACGCTACTCTTCTAAGCGTAATGCAGAACCCTCAGAACAGCGTTACCGTAGTAAATTCCACCGAGGTGCTTTTTCATCTCAGTGCGCCCTACCCACCTTTTCTAGCTTCAATGATACCAGAGCCATGGGATATGATTGATCCGCACATCGTTGCACAGCACGGAGGAGTAGTGTTGAATCAGCCGAACTCGTGGATGTCAGTGAATGGTCCTCTCGTCGGAGACGGACCATATGTCATGAAGGAATACGTACCCAACCAGTATACGATTCTTGTGGAAAATCCAAACTATTGGGCCCAGAATCTGTCAGAGAGCTTCATCTTCCACGCCGCCCATATCCCTGAGGTGATAATCAATTACAAACCAGATGAACTCACTCGGGTTCTCGATGCGGAATCCAACAGAGCCCAGGTGGCAATCATCGCATTCACAGACTTGGATAGCGCTCTTGCTGCAGACTCTTATCTGTATTCTCCAAAGGCAGCTTCCACAGGTGTCCTAGAATTCATCACCCTTGATGCTCAGAAGGCACCCACCGACAATGTCCTCGTTAGAAGAGCGATAATCGAGTCCATAAACGTAAGTCAGATACAACAGGTGGCCTTCGTTGGCAGTGTCGAATCATTCGTGGGCCCCTATCCGAAAGAATTTCCGGGCTACAATGCTTCTATCTCGGGACTGTCGTATAATCTAACTGATGCCAAGAATCTTCTTGCCGAAGCAGGCTATCCTGGTGGTAGTGGGCTCCCGGCTCTCGACTTCCTATATCCGCAAAGTTCTACCTATTCCGAAGTTGCTCAACTTATCGTACAGGACCTGGGGCAAATTGGGATCACTGTTAATCCAAGAGAAGTTTCATTTCCAACGTACTTCACTATAATTCCTACGCCGGGCGCCAACGCTTCTGCACCCTATCTCATGGAAGGTGTTTTCAGTTATTTCCCTGACTTCGCAGGCTACGAATACATAGTAGACCAACAGTTGGGAGTCTATGGTAATCTGAACAATCAGACGATTAATAATCTGATAATCCAGAGCAATTCTGAGACAAACACGACGTTGAGAACACATGAAATATCAGAAATCATATCAGATGTGCAACAAAACGCGGCGTATGTATGGATCGGAGAGGATCTTAATGCGGCAGACACAGGGGTCGGAATTGGGCCCACGATAGCCAACAGCTGCGTCACTGGCATCTACTACAGTCCAGTATTCAACGGCTTTCCTCTTAACTCAATGTACTATACTTGCACTCCTCAGTGATTGACGCGGGACGAGACCAATGCTAAACGAACTGGGAGTAGAGAAGTTAGTGAATGGCTATGGAAGCGTGGCAACCATCGGAGGAACTATAGTCAGCGACGATGTCATAGATGCAATGAAGGAAGTGAGCAAATCCTTTGTGGTAATGGAAGAATTGCACAAAGCTGCCGGTGAACACATCTCTAGCAAGATAGGTGCCGAAGCGGCATACATTACTTCAGGTGCAGGGGCGGGCATTGTGCTTTCGGTCGCTGCATGTATTACTCGGGGCAACACCGAAGCAATGCTCCACCTACCTGATACGGATCATTCGGCGTCCGAAGTGCTGATTCAGAAACTTCACCGAAGCACATTCGACTACTTAGCTACGCTTGCTGGAGGCAAGCTTGTGGAGTTTGGAGACGAAAAGGCTACCAATTCAGAGGATTTGCGAAGAGCAATTAGTAAGAAGACCTGTGCAGTGCTCCACTTCGTATTCGACCCCCAAGAGGGTTCCCTGCCACTAGAAGATGTCGTCTCTATAGCCCACGAGAAAGGGGTCCCCGTTATTGTGGATGCTGCTGCAGAATTACCCCCGGTATCAAATCTTGAGAAATATGCCAAGTCTGGGGCTGACTTGGCGATATTCTCTGCCGGAAAGGACATGGGTGCGCCGAACGACACCGGGCTCTTGGTAGGTCGGAAAGGGATGATTGACATCTGTAGACGATTGGGTTCTCACAATTATGAGATAATTGATGGCAAGGCCCGAATCTTCATCGGGAGACCGATGAAAGTGAGCAAGGAAGACGTAGTCGCTGTTGTAGCTGCCTTTGACAAGTACTTGGTGACCGATCATGGACTACGAATAAAGAAGTGGGAGGAAAGAGTGCGACGAATTGTGACGTCGCTTTCATCACGGCAAGACATCAGAGTAAGAATGGTTGACGCCACGATTGAACATGGTCCTCGGCCCCTTTGCATTCCTCGTGTGCAAATCGATTTCCTAAACCGGCATGTTAATGCCGGTAAGATTATGGTCGAACTTCAGAGTGGTCACCCTCCTATCTATTTGTATACTGTGGGACGAAGTCTGTGCATAAACCCACAGTATCTTGAAGATGGTGATGAGGATTTGATTTCGGTAAGACTGAATTCAATTCTCGACAGCGTTGTGACTTCCCAAGCACCATCTGTCCCGCGCCTTATGTCGAGATCCCAACCAAAGAGAGAATCCATTCACCCTTAAATAAGTTCGACCGATCAAAAATTAGTTATGCCCCTAAATGGCAAAGTTGCCCTTGTAACAGGCGGGAATGAAGGGATTGGGAAAGGGATTGCATTGTCTCTCGCGTCGAAGGGAGCCAAAATCGGAATCATAGGGCGCAATGAGCAATTGGGAAGGAAAGCAGTCTCGGCGATTCAAAGACAAATGGGTAAAGCAGTATTCCTAAAATGCGACGTTTCGAAATCAAAGGACGTTGAAGACGCTGTCTCTGGAGTAGTCGACAAATTCGGCCGATTGGACATTCTCATAAACAATGCAGGCATCTCGCCCCAGAGCGGGTCGATCGCGCAGGTTGAGGAAGAAACGTGGAACAGGATTATTGACGTGAATCTGAAAGGGAGTTTTCTGTTTTCCAAGCATGCTATCCCAGAAATCAGACATCACCGAGGAGGTTCCATAACCAACATAGCATCAGTGGAAGGCATTTTCGGTGCTCCTAATGCGGTTCCGTATTGTGCGTCCAAGGGGGGAATGATAGCTCTCACAAAAGCAATGGCGTTAGATTGTGCTCCCATGGGGATTCGAGTCAACTGTATCTGTCCTGGAGCAGTGAGAAGTACACTGGCGGAGCAGTGGTGGGACAAAATGGGAGGGGTGAAACGCATAATGGATCTTTACAGCAAGACGTATCCCATTGGAAGGATTGGCGAACCTAAGGACATAGGGGAACTTGCGGCCTTCCTAGCAAGCGACGATGCTTCCTGGATTACCGGCTCGGTCATTGTGATAGATGGAGGATTGCACGCGCAATACGGCGAAGCCTTGATTCACAAGATTGCGCCTCCCTAATCCACGACACCGAACAGGGAGGTGCGTCATCTGCCAAACCCAGCGAGGAGACAAAAACAACAGAGCCCGCCGTCTGACACCCTCACTCATCGCATCTCTGTCTTTCTCAGTTCTTCACAACTAGAGTTCGAGTCAATTCGACAAGAAATCAAGACTAGCCTAGATGAATTGGAAATTGCTGACCGACCTGTGTTTCTGACAAAACTAGTAGAAATGGAACGTGGTGAACAAGGCGGCCGCGACGTCGAAGAAAGCTTGAAGGGCTGCGACATCTACGTACTCTTGGTCGGAAGTCGTTACTCAGATTGGACTAGGAAAGAATTCGAGACTGCCTGGAACGCAGGTCTTCCAATGAAAGCCTATTTCATTCGAAGTAGAAGAACCGAAAATAGACGCGAGGCCCAATTACAACAGGATTTTCTCGAATTAGTCCACAACCGGATCCGACTTCATGGAAAAGACCATCCCTACGGTACGGATAGAAGACAACTACTAAGATTGTACAACGACATTGCCAATGACTTGGCCGTGATTGCCCTGAGTGGAGTCCATCAATGTGCTGGAATCAGACGAATCATCAGAAGATGACCCGAAGACACGCTAAAATTGTCAAAACCTCCCACCCTGCTCATCCATGGAAAGGCGTCCTAGCACGCTGTACAATCCTCAAATCTAAACTCCCTTCCAGCACACTCGCGGAGAAAGGGAGAGTACCTCGGCGCTCTGGAGGGCCTTCTTCGATGTGCGTACTACGGCAGCAAAGACGGGCTGGTTCTTGAGATCATGGAATCTGATATATCAGGAGAGCTCTTCAGGGACGATTTGCTCATGTTTCGTGAATCGTTTCTCGAAACCCAAATTAGCTAGGATACTTACGATTCCCGAACTCCTTCCCCTGTGCCTCGTCCTGCTTCTGGAGCTTGAACTTCTCGTCGACCAAGACATATGGCATCCCCTTGAGATGGTATTCCACCAACTCGTCCTAGCGCGCGCTCGCTACCGTGGGCCGAATTTGAGACTACCTATGGCCTTCTGCTGGGCCAGGATCAGGGCCGTGAAGAACGGGTCCGTCGTCAGCGGTTTGCCAGACTGCTCCACCGCCTCGGCATAGTACTGCCTCACTTCCTTGATCATCTGGTCCCAGAGCTCCCTGTCCTCCTTCCTCAAGGCCGTCTAGCGCCATGTGTGGCCTCACGAAGTTGTAAAACACGCGGTTCCCTTCGGGCATGGCCGTCTGCATGGACTTCCACCCGCGCTGAACCTTGAACCGTTCCCTCTGCGTCCCGTTCATCCTCTCGATTCGGTTGTTTGTCGCGTGCGGCTTCCCGATTCCCGCCCTTGCGATGTGCTCGGGGTCTTTCGTGAACGGGGCGAATGTGATTCCTTCAGAGTATGCCTTCAGCGCGTCCGTGAGGATTCTTTCGGGTTCGCTGTCGTGGGCGTTCTTAGCGGCCTCCGTGAACGCCCTCGCCGCCCCTCCCACATCCCTGTGCTTCGACAGTTTGGAGGCGATTAGGAACCGCGTGCGCCTGTCCATGACATTCCACAGGAAGGCGAGATTGACTTGAGCTCCCGTCTTGGTCTTGTACGCATCTGTCCCCCTCATCTTCTGAAAGACCTCATCTGCGTGCCACGTATCGGACAACTGAGGCGAGAGGGTGTTCATATATCCGCTAATCGCCTTCGTGTATTTCTCCACCCATCTGAGAACGGTCGTGGGGCTGACCCTCACCCCGTAGAATTGGGTTAAGTGGTCTCGCACATCTCTGAGACTCAGCCTACGGAAGTAAGCGTCAAGCGCGGCGGTAATCGCTTTCGGGTCGTTCTTCATCTTCTTGAACCCGAGGTCGAGGGTGAACGACTTCTTACGCTGGCGGCATAGGAACCGTTGAACCTTCCGAGCCTTCCCGTTCACGAACCCCCTCTTCACTAGGGACTTCGACTGACAGTAAACACAAGCGTCGGGCGTTCCCGATTCGATAGACTGAACGACGGACGGCTTAACCTGGGCCTTCAGGGACGGGAGAAATGAACATGCGAAGATGTGTTTGCATGGGGTCTGCCTTGCGATGAAGTCTGCGCACTGGCATGTCCAGTTGTCTCCCACCTTCACGACGAGATAAGAGCCTTCCCCCGACTGAGACTTCACCCTGAAAGCGTTCTCGCTCACTAGGGTGATGTTCCCCTTCGTCTGGGCGATTTGAAGCGCCCGCTGGGGTCGGAGGTCGAGACTCATCTAATCCACTTCCATCTCTCGTTTCGCTTCGAGGCTCGAAACAAAATCCTCGAACCTGTCTGCGTCCATCTCCCATCTGGCTTTTGTTGCGTCCATTCTCGATGTTACCTATCCTACCTATAGGTAGCAAGGGTATTTATAGGTATAGGTAGCATAGGTAGGACATGGGCGAGAAATCTACAGTAGCAAGAGCCAATAGCAAGTCTCCTTCCGTCAGAACAACCATACCCAAGTCCATCGCTGACCGGTTCGACCTAGGAGTGGGTGATGTGATAGAGTGGGACGTGGTCTTGGATAAGGGAAAAGCATCAATCAGACTAAGGAAGATGACAGCTGAAGGCTAGTTCGCATGATGCGCAACATATTGTGCGACTCCTCAGGTCAAGAATATTTGACCCAGAATCACTTCATGTGCTCAGTGGAAACACCACATGCCTAGCGTCCGAGTCAACGCGCAATATGCCTATCAATCTTTAATATGCTGGTCTCATGATACGCTAACGACGGCCGGTCAAAACTTCTAGGCCAGAGGGGTTCGGCGAGTGGCAGTCGCCGAACACCGACCGTCGGCGCGGGCGTAGGCTTAGGCCGGTCAAACCGACTCCCCTGACCAAGGAGAAGACCTGGGTCCAAATCCCAGCGCCCGCACCTTCCTGTGCATGCATGGCATGCGCATCGGATTTAATCTTATTGCTATGTAGTAATCTTACTACATAGTCAAAAGGATGCCTGTATCCAGCAGACGCAACACCGAGGACTTCCACACCTCCGTATCCACAAGACGGGATGTAACCCAATTCTTGCATGTCTTGCTTAATAATCTGGGCAAAGATTCCAGACACCTTCTTTTATAGCGAGGCTGACTGCCTTCTCCCTAAGGCTCAGGTACAAAAGGTCGAGAGTCCAGCGGGTCACGGGGCCTCCAGAGGAGGCAACGTCCGCGTCTTAACGGTCGAAGGCTGGTGCTTTTTTTCGTTTCGACTGGTTACCTTCATTCCTTGAATACTATGCGCTATCACGAGTGTCCAGTGTCTCATGGTGTAATGAGTTACGCGGCCATCAGAAGAAACCTGGAACTGGTACAAAGGGACTACAAGCCCAGAAGCAGCAAGAGCAAGAAGATCAAAGCGGTCATCGAGCGAGAGGAATTGGAGCTCAATCTAATACTTCAGGTGATAGACAAACTTGAGTACATGGATAGGGTGCTGCACGAAGGCAAGGCGAAGGGTAATTAGCAGTCATTTTGTGATCAGCGTAGTCTGTCACCTAGGCTGCCGCAGCAACACATCAGGTGTCGATGCTGACGCGGTCGTAACCTATCGAAATTCCCGTGTGGTAGCCTCTCATCAGCTGCGAGCGGACAAGATCCACAACTTTCTGGTCTTCCCTACCCTAGTAGATTCCCAGGTCGTTGGGTCCCCGGGCTCCGACCATGCCGTTTCTCCTGGCAGCGCATCTGGTGCACAGGTCCCAATGGATTTCCGTCCTCGGCGATTCTCCAGCTTCTGAGCCTATGACCAGCCTGCAATCGACGCAGCGAAACACGATCGTACTCTGCCGCTTTCTGTGGCCAAGGCCGCTCCTCGTTGGGCGTTCACCTGATCGAGCGCGGATCTTCATCGTCGGTTCAGCCATCCGCGTGGCGCGCTTAGCCGACGCCAAGTCCTTCACATCCCCTGTGGCCTATCCCCACCTCCGGACCATTCGGACCTTCGCCTTCTCTCGAACAATCGGAGATTTGGCCCCGGCCGTAGCGTGCTGTTGTGGAAGTACGTTGTCATGAATCTGAGAGACGGTGTTTGGATAGGGGGTCAGAAATCGCTCTATTTCGAGAAGGAATTGCGACCTCTCGTTCTTTGATGTGAATAGATACAGCTGCTTTCTGCATCTCGTCAAGGCGACATAGAAGAGTCTTCTCTCCTCTTCCAGCTTTTCGTTCACACTTTGCTTGCGGATGTTCACTACGTCCAGCAAGTTCTCCTCTGAGACCTTCGATGGGAAACCATGCTCTCCCCCGATGCACCCGAGCACCAAGACGTAATCCGCCTCCATCCCCTTCGCGCTGTGAACCGATTTGAAACTCAGGCCTTGTCTGTGATGGTCGGGAAAGGCCATCTTCAGCGGCTCGATGCGGAAGTTGAAGCGAGCGAGTACCAGGATCTCCTCGCCGGGTTTCCTGCCTTCAATCAGCTTCGTGAGTAGATCCTTCGCTGTCTCCGATTCCCAGTCTTCGTACCCCGTGTTGCTAGTTTTCTCGAACAGCCGGATGGGATTGGTCTCTCTTGACGCAGCCACCGCTGGCTTGTCTTTGTACATGCGGGCCGCTATGACCGCGTTCGACGCCTCCACCACGTTCCTTGGACATCGGTGATTCGTAGAGAGCGTCGTCTTTTCGGCATAGGGGAATCTTTCATCGAAATTGAGGATGTTGTAGACGTTCGATCCGGCAAATGAGAAGATGTTCTGTCTGTGGTCGCCCACGCGGGGACACTGTTAACGTGAAATCCGAGCTTGACGGTGGAGAACGCAGCGCGCGCGCGCGCGCTACAATCTCATGGCGGTGCAGCCAAAGGAACCCATTCGAGATCCAAGCGGCGTGTGGGCGAGAAAGAGATCGACCGGGAGGTTAACCGGGTATGACTACATTTGGTTCGAGCGAAGAAGAGCCGGCTGCGAGGTCACGCGAGGACCAGACCACGCGCGGCACGCGTGCTAACGAAGAGCCGACCATGAAGAGATGTGAAGTGTGTGGTGGCACGACCGACCTTTTTGTAGAGTGCGCGCTAGATATGGATTCTGAGGAATTCATCGAGTGCTATGACTGCATCGCCAAAGATGTGATGCGAACAAAACGACAAAACGGGCGTCCCTTCTTGTCCTATGATGATGTCCAGTTCGACCTCGCCCTTTCTGAGGGGCTGGGTAACAATTGGGAGAAATGTCAAAGCGAACAACTACTGTTCTGCAGCGAATCTCCGCAGCAGATCGCCCTGGGTGCGGGTGGGGACTCGTCGATAAAGAGGCGGTCCGAGACGAAAGGAAAGCCGACACGGCGACGCGTGGAACGGGAGAGTAGAGGGCCTTGACCTGGGACAAGAGCTTGATTCTCTATGCCTTCTCCTTGCAGGCCTCGCAAGTGAAGGAAATTTGGGAACGCCTGTACTACCACCTTGAGCAGAGTGCGACTGTCTACGGCCCAAATGAATATCCGCCTGACGACGATCATCCTAATTCAGGCACAGTAGTCTGGCACCTTGTAGAAAGTCCAAGAGATACGATAGAATGGATTCGGCGGAATTTCACAGAAGAGGAGATTCCCTATGCCACATTCCTCATGGGTCAGTTGTCCCAGGATCCAACCCTTCCTGAACATTACAGGTGCGTGCAAGACGGTCTTTCGGCACTCTTCAGCAGTCCGGTGGTAGAGCTGGACACGGATCTGAAGGGGTTCGATGGTTTGAGCCTGCGTCGTGGTAAACAGATTCTAGAGGCCATCCTAGATCGTCTCTTGGACACGGTAGGCATTGGTGCGAATCTATCGTCACTAAAGGAATGGGCAAGGCATACTTTCGAGGGGATAGAGCGCGAAGCAGCGTTCTTCTTCATCGGACAGTATACTCGCACAGACAAGCACACCTGGGACGAGCCAGACGTTCTGCTGATGATGGGAAAAGCGTGGCACCTTACCGAAAATGAGTACGCCCAGGCGGGGCCGCAAACCTGTCCTGCTCACTTTCCTGACGATTCATTGCGCGAGAAAGGAGAGGACCCACGACAGGAACGACACGAGAGTGGGAGCGCACGACCTTGAAGAAGTACGCCGAGTTTGCACCGAATGCCAGCAACAGGCTGAGGGCGCCAGAGACCGAGAAGGAGGAATACGGAGACTGGGCTGAGGTCTTAGACTGGGCCCGCAACACGCTACCCGACGACAGCACGACCCTGCAGGTGATCGAATCGTACCAGGATGGCTTGATTCCGATTGCCGACTACGACCGGAGGCTGGACATGGTGGCCAGGATGTTGAAAGCGGAAGCTGCGAAGGCGGCCCGCACTATCTGAGGTCTCGGCCGGCCCTTCGTCTCTGCTTTGCGTCTTGCCTGAATCGCTCGAAGTCCTCGAGCGCCTTCTGCAGCCGCTCCGCCCTCTGCCGGTCTGACTTCTGGAGTCTCTCGAACTCTGTCAGTCTGCCCTTGAGATTCAGGTTCTCCTCCTCGAGGCTCTTGATCCGCCCGCCTATCCCCCTCTCGATCTTCTCTTTCATCATCGTCTCCTTCTGTGAG
>Ga0181524_10000700_pt1 | contig 40237 bp, 37 predicted proteins | sample PEATcosm2014_Bin_34_FD_119761 | JGI IMG/M metagenome (GOLD analysis project Ga0181524, IMG submission 119761) | Peatland microbial communities from MTU Mesocosm Facility, Houghton, MI, USA - PEATcosm2014_Bin05_60_metaG | ecosystem: Environmental > Terrestrial > Soil > Wetlands > Peat | place... | reverse complement strand
GCGGCACGACGGACTACATGGAGAAACGCGTTGCGGCCGGCACGAGCGTGAACCTGCAAGCCCCGGCGACAGGTCCGACCGGGTACACTTTCTCCCAGTGGACGCTCAACGGCGCGGCGCAGACGCCCGAGCAGAAGTCGGTCACGTTCACGATGGATGCGGCGGTGACGGCGGTGGCGTACTACACAGCGAACGTCGGGTACGTGCTGACGGTGGAATCCACGCCGCCGACCGGGTTGAGCATCGGCTCAAGCACGGGGCGGGGCGGCACGACGGACTACGCGAAGAAGCGCGTTACGGCCGGCACGGGCGTGAACCTGCAAGCCCCGGCGACAGGTCCGACCGGGTACACTTTCTCCCAGTGGACGCTCAACGGCGCGGCGCAGACGCCCGGGCAGAAGTCGGTCACGTTCACGATGGATGCGGCGGTGAAGGCGGTGGCGTACTACACAGCGAACGTCGGGTACGTGCTGACGGTGGAATCCACGCCGCCGACCGGGTTGAGCATCGGCTCGAGCACGGGGCAGAGCGGTACGACGGACTACACGGAGAAACGCGTCGCGGCCGGCACGAGCGTGAAACTGCAAGCCACGGCGACGGACCCGCCGGGGTACACGTTCTCGCAGTGGGTGGTGAACGGCGCAGCGCAGCCCGCCGGACAGAAGGGGATCACGTTCATAATGGAGGGGGCCACGACGGCCGAGGCGGTATATGTCAGGGACGCACCGTGAACTGGACAAATCCCGCCGGCCGGGTTCTTTGCCTACCGCTCATAAGGCACCGAATGCTCCAGGTGCTCCTGCCAGTTTTGCGCGTACTTCGCAGCCAGGTCAGCGTCCCTGATGACCAGGAGATTCTCGGCATTGAACTCTTCCGCCGCCTTCGTGAAGTTGAACGACCCGGTGATGACGATACGGCCGTCAATGACCATGACCTTGTTGTGGGCTAGGCCATGAATTTCGTCGATGAAGGTCGGGATGCCCCCGCCTGAAAGGATTCTCGTAGCGGCACTTTTCTCCGCTTTCACGCTCTTGTCGAAAATGACCTGGACCTGAACGCCCCGCCTGTGGGCGTCCACGAGTGCGCGGGCGATGGGCGCGGAAGTGAATTCGTAGGCCTAGACGAGGACGGACTCTTTTGCGGCGTCGAGTTCCCGAACGATGGCGTCGGTGCAACCGCCATGCGGAGAGAAGTACACGGCGGTCTGCGGCGCAGGCTGTTCGACAGCCATCGGCGCGCCGGCACATACCGTCAGGAGGACGCCCGCAACGAGGATCGCCAGAATGCCGATGTGCCTCTTGTTCATCGCGGTCCCCTCCACCTGCCGCCTTCTTGCGCCGTCGTTTGCAGGAATCTACCACGACGCCCCTGACAACCGCAAGAAGGCTCCACGAGTCGGAAGGGTACGACAACTGTTATCCTCAACCATGGTTCTAGGGGTAAGGGAAGCGGTTTGCTTCTCTCTCAACTCCAACCCGGCCGGTGAAAGGACTTTGGTTGCCTCGAACTCAAAGTCTTTACCCGACGATGACCACTGCGAGTTCTCGGGACCGCCAACCGGCAGCGGGTTCAGGATGTGGGCGATTTCATGTCCCTCGAACCGGAACCGCACGTCGTTCGGAAGGGTGTATAGCATAACGAAATAGTCCAAATTGGCGAGGGTGATCCACCGGGGTACGGGCAAAGTTCGCCCATTGATCTTGTCCACAAGGAGTTCAACATACTTCGCCGCCCCGGGGTGCGCGGAAGACCAGGGCAAGCGTTCGACCTTCGTGCCTTCGATGACTAGGTCCGTACCGGCGGCGTAACCCAATTCTCCAACAACGGGCCGTTTCTTGACAAAGGCCGAGCCCCCCAACGACAGACCGATGAGAGCCAGCACGACAATGGGAATTTTCTTCATTCAGCCCCTCCGCGCAATTGGCCGCCCTCGCACGACGGTCAGGCATCAAACGTCACAGCCTGGGAATGTGAAAAAGCGAGCATCCTCATGATAAAGAGGATGCTGAAATTTGCCAGGAGCCGTAATCCCCGGACATTTACTTCATACATGCTGAAAGTTCCAGCTAAAGCAATTATCATGCCAAAATACGGAGAACTGAGGCCGTCCTGGTCGGCGGCGAAAGCGCTGCTTGCGTAACCTTCGATATGCTATACATTCAGCGGAACCAACGGTTCCGAGAATCTGCACGAGCAGAAATGAGGGTGCCGCACGGCTCGGAAACACTGTCGCATCCGTCGCAAAACTGCGCAGTCAGTGATCGGGAAGTGTGCAAGCTTTATCCCCCACTCGGCAAGGGTAAGTATCAAGCGACGCAGCCCATTCCGCCTGTCATTGGCGCATGGTATAATCTGGCGGCACTGGGCGGCAACGAAGAGGTCCGACGCCCCCGGGGACGCCCCAAGAAAAGGCGCTGGCGAAGTATGAGGAGGGCGCAAGATGGCGTACAAAGCATGCCGCATACAGCCGCGCGCGAACGCATTCGGAGAGTATGAGATGGGCGAGTCCAACGGAGAAATATGGGACGAGGAGGGCGACCTGTTGGATGCCATGCGCGATGCCATCGCGCCTGCGGATTTGTACGAGTTGGGTGTTGACGAGTTGCCTGATGACATCGAGGACATCCGGGGACGCATACAAGGCGAGCCGGCGCGGGTGTTCGCATGGCTCGACGAGGAAGGCGGCGCTCACTATACCGGCATCGTCCAAGTTTGAGGAGGGCGAGCGATGGCGTACAGAGAATGCCGCTTACGGCAACGGGCAAAAGGATCGGGGCAATATGAGGTGGACGAATCCGACGGAGTAACATGGGACAATGAGCGCGACCTAGTAGGTGCCATACGCCGTAGTATCGCGCCTGAGCGGTTGTACGAGTTGGGCGTTGATGAGTTGCCTGATGACATCGAGGACATCAGGGGACGCATATATGGCGCGCCGGCGCGGGTGTTTGGCTGGCTCGACGAGCAAGGCGGCGCGCAATACGCCGGCATCGTCGAGTTGGGCCGGCACTTTGCATTCTGGTCGGCGCGGGAAAGCTCGGAGGTTACTCCAGGACCGCCGTATCCGTGATGGTTTGCCCCCGTTCGTCCATCTCTTCCAATTCCAGCAGCGTGGTGCCGATGCGGATGAGGTCGTTGGCCTTCAACGTGCACTCGGTGGTCCGCTCGTTGTTCACGAACGTTCCGTTCGTGCTCTGGAGATCCGTTAGCGTCACCGCGCCACTGCTCACAACGATCTGACAATGCACGCGCGAGACGTTCTCATCCCGGACGAAAATGTTATTCGTCGGGCTTCGACCGATGGTGATCTCGCGATTCTCAAAGAGCGGATAAAGTTCACCTTCTTCAGACCCCGTCCGGACTCGCACCGCGTAAGGCATGCGCTAGCTCCTTAAAAGCGCAAACCATCCGGGATTTGCAATATGGCCGCCCTCCACAGGACGGTCAGGTGTCACCCCCTCAGACGATATCGGGACTACTGCTGGCGCAATTCAATAAAGGAGGGTTACGTGATCCATCTGTTACCGATAGTCATTGTGGCAGAAAGTCTCGTGGCAGCCATCGTGTACGCTACGCAGTGCAAATGGTGGCCTGCGCTGTATTGGTGTGCTGCCGGCTTGCTGAACCTTGCGGTTATCATGATCACGAAGAGTGGAAGATGATAGTCAGCGTCGACGATCATGCCTGCGGAAAGTGCGCGGCGATCAGGAGGCCGACGTAACGGCTCAGGACTATCATGATGACTGCAACCAGCAGGTGCTTGCCTATCTCCAAGGCCTTCTTTTCCAGTTTGACGCTGACGGCGATCCAGTAGCTGAAGAGGGCCACCAGCAGAATCCCCCAGACGATTGCAACGGGAATGGCGTGCGCGACGGAGAAGACAAGAACAATCGTCACGAAGGTGAGGGAGACCAGCAGGCGTGCCAGATAGTTCAGTAACGTTGCCTGCCAGGAGAGCCGCATCCCTACGCCTTCAGCCTCCTTGTACATGTGGATGCTCAGAGAGTCAGAGATGTTGTCCGCCAGGGCGATGGTGAACAGCGAACCGAGGATAGGCCCTTTGTTGGTCCCCGCCGACCCCAGCCCTACAATGAGGCTAATGTCCGTGATGATGGCCGCCGTGCTTCCGAATATGTAGTTCTTCACATCGGTGAATGTAACCTTGGACATCCCTGTTCCTTCCCGAATTACTGGGTGGCTGATTGTACCGGCGTTTGCAGAACTCTACCACGAGGGGCTAACACCTGCAAGAGGGCCGACCCTGGCGGTCCATCGTCTCGACGATCCGCTACGCGGCCCATTCCGCATGCCAGCGGCGCATGGTACCCGGACGTTTGAAGGATCGAACGCGATAGCGCGTGACGTACTGCTGACACGACTCGGCGCGCCCGGTGAACTCAGCGGACTTCTCAACAGGGCGCTGGAAGCCCTGCCGGGGCTGAAAGCGAACGGCTTCATTCAGGTTGATAGCCTTCGCTCCGCCTCGGAGGAGTTCAGGCGAACGACCGACCCGGTCGCGGTGTGGCTCGAACGTAACCTCTCGGAGCAGCCAGAAGCTCTTGTGTCCAAGCAGGCTCTTCGTGATGCCTATAACCGGGATGCGACCGCGAGCGGCCTTCCCAGCCTGACGGACAAGGCTTTTGGCCAGGCTGTGAAGCGACACAAGCCACAAATTCAGGAAGCTCAGAGAACCGTGAGCGGGCGCTTGCAGTGGTGCTGGCTTGGCATCGGGTTGCGTTCAGAGGCAAAATCGTGACTCACGAGGTTCACGAGATTCACGGGATTCCCCCTTCTTTAACCTATCGCGCAAGATTCACACCTCAGGAGGAACAGGGCAGTAGATTAAAGAAGGGAGAATCTAGTGAATCCAGTGAACGCAGTGAGGCCTTGCTATAGGTACTGTCCGCGAAAGGGAAAGGCGGCGCTGTTGCAAACCCATATTCGTGCGAGATTTTCAGTTTTGAGAATTGGGCTGTTGTCTTGTCTTTTTCATCATGCGTGATGACCTGAAATGCCGACGCCGCAGAACCCTGAAAAACTGAACCCGCTGGCACTGAACCGCTTGAACCTGGCCAGCGTTCTTTCAAGAACCGGCATGACGAAACTGACGCCGGCAACCATTGGCCATTGGTTGGACGCCGGGTGCCCTCGCAATGCGGACAAGACTTACAACATCGTCCACGTCTGTGCCTGGTTGGCCAGCAGGTACGGGCAGACTCCGTACAGGCCGAGCGCTGAGACGGATGAGGAGAAGAAAGAAAGCATCGGCCTTAGTGCCGCGTGTCTGCTGGTACTGCGGCAGCGCCTGCCACTTTCTCTGGAACACCGACAAGGTCGCTGGATGGAACGGGTAGCAGGCCGCGAAGCGCGTGAGGAGGAACTCGCGGGCTTTGGCCTCCGTCGCTGCCGTGTCCACCGCCGTCCACTCCGGCGGAAGCTGGGCGCGCCGCTCGAAGCACCAGTCGGCGTAGGTCTTGGCCACATTCTTGCGGATACGCTCGTTGCCGATATCCTCGAACAACCGCCGGCGAACTACCTCGCCAATCTCTACTTCATCATTGGCAATCAGGTCCTTCGCCACGCGGCGCACGATCTTCGTGATCTTCTCCTGCCACTGCATGTCCCAGTCGGTCATCTCAACCTGACTTCGCGGAAGACTGATCACCGCCGCGCCGCGTGTCGTGCCGGTCATGGCGACGGTCAGGTTCTGGATGTAGGCATGGAAGGAATCCGCCATCCCCCGATGCCGGTTGAGGTAGTTCAGCACCTCGTCGAACAGAATGAGAACCGGCGCGTTCGCGGCTTTGAAGAGGCGTCCCAGAGCCTCAGTGCCTGGAGGGGTGCTCCGAGCGGCGGGGCCGAGTTCCAGCACGCCCGCGTCCCCGGCGAGTTGTCTGGCGATATCAATCCAGGGCGTCTCCCGACCATCCTGCGGGTCCCAGGCGTTGCCGACGAAGACCGCGACCTTGGCCTCCGGAACGCTTGGGAGTCCTGCGGCGGCTAGAAGTTCCTTCACGCCGGAGAAGTCAGCCGCCTTCGGACCGTTTTGCACCAGGTGGTAGAGTGCCGTCAGCGTATGGGTCTTGCCGCCGCCAAACTGTGTGATGTCGCGGTCAGGCAAGCCTCAAAGGCCCTCATGTAATGCTTCCAGTAGTTCCTCTCGCGAATGTCCGAGAGGCTGAATTTCCAGTTCTTGTCCAGCTCGTCAATGCGCTCGCGGAAGCGCTTTCGTTGTTCGTCCTTCGACAGGTGGAGGAAAATCTTGACGATCCGGGTGCCGTTACGGTGGAGATGCTCCTCCGAGTCCACGATGGACCGATACCGCTCCTTCCAAATGGTCTTTTCGTCGAGCAACTCAGACGGAAGTCCCTGGCCACGGAGAATCTCCGGATGCACGCGGACGATGAGTACTTCTTCATAGTAGGAACGATTAAAGATGCCGATCCGCCCGCGTTCCGGCAGATGGCGCGTCGTGCGCCAAAGGAAATCGTGCTTCAGTTCCTCGGCACTCGGCTGTTTGAAGCTGAAAACCTCGCAGCCCTGCGGATTGACCCCTGACATCACGTGCCGGATGGCGCCGTCCTTGCCCGCGGCGTCCATCCCCTGAAAAACCAGGAGCAACGCATAGCGGCTGGATGCGTAGTGAAGGCGTTGCAGTGAGCTCAACTCCTCAACGTGTTCTTCCAGCATTTTGTGATACCGCTTCTTCGACCTGCAAAAGGGCTTCACAATCGTCGGCCATTCCCTGAGTTTGACCTCTTCTCCGGGCCGCACACGGAAATCCCTTGAATTGATTTTCATCTTCATCCCTTCGGCTATGCCAGGCGCGTTGTTTGCGTCTGATTATTATTTATGGGGTTCGTCTTTCCGCTTCTCCCGCTCCTTTTTCTCCCAGTCCTCAACCTCTCGAACGTCCTCGCGCCCTAACTCTTCGTAGAGTTCATGGACTCGCTTGACCATCTTCGGTGTCACATCGGGCGGCGTCTCGGACTTGGCTTCAGGTTTAGGCTCAGCTTTGGCCTCAGACTTCGGCTCGTCTTTCACTTCAGGCTTAGCCTCGGCCTTAGTCTCGACTTTCGCTTCAGGCTTGGGCTCGACCTTGGCTTCGGGCTTCGGCTTGGTTGTGACCTCAGGTTTAGGCTGACTTTTGGCCTCAGACTTCGGATCGGCTTTCACTTCAGGCTTAGGTTCGGCTTTCGCTTGAGCTTTCCGAAGCTCTTGCTCCGCCTGCCCCCAGTCCTGAACTGCTCGGCCGTCCTTGCGGCCTTGCTGCTCGTACAGTTCATAGGCGCGCTTCGCGATCTGTGGCGTCATATCAGATGGCGTCTTGGCTTCGGTTTCAGGCTTTGGCTCGTCTTTCGCTTCGGGCTTGGGCTCGACCTTGGCTTCGGGCTTCGGCTCGATTGTGACCTCGGGTTTAGGTTCAGCTTTGGCCTCAGGCTTAGGCCCGTTGTTTTGGCGGTCAAAAACCCGATACGCGAGCAGTTTCACGCGGTCATTCAAGAGGAACCACACCAGCGCATAGCCCCAAACGAACCCGGCCCAACCCCAGCCGAGGGGGGTCATAAAAAGCCCATAAACCGCTATCAATGTCGCCACGATCTGCGTACCGAGCACGGCTCCCCATAAAATCTTGGCCGGGCGAATGGACCAGAACGGACCGCGAGTGCGCGTCAGGAAAATCGTCAGATGTCCGGCGATGGACAGCTTCAAGTACATGAGCGTCTGGACGTGTGCATGGTCGAGATGAAAGACGCGCTCGCCAAGATAAAACAGGCCGAAGGCGGCCACGACCCCGATGACGCCCAGCACCGTGGAGATCCCCAGCACCATGCGCATATTCCAGGCCTCGGGCTTATCCTTGTAATGAACGTTGTCATACGCGATGGACAGGATGGCGCCGTCGTTGAGCAACGCCAGCATCACAATCATCACCGCCGTCACCGGATAGAAGTTAAATACCAGGATCGCCAGCGTCATGAACAACAGCACGCGCAGCGTCTCGGCGATGCGGTAGATCGCGTAGCTGTTCATCCGCTGGAAAATTCGCCGACTCTCCTTGATCGCGTCAATAATCACCGACAGGCCGGGCGCCAGCAACACGATGGACGCCGCCGCCCGCGCCGCGTCCGTCGCGTCCGAAACGGCGATGCCGCAGTCGGCTTTCTTCAGCGCGGGGGCGTCGTTCACACCGTCACCCGTCATGCCGACCATGTGGCCGCGTTGTTGCAGGACATCCACAATGTGGAACTTGTGTTCAGGGAACACCTGCGCGAAGCCGTCGGCCTTCTCGATGGACTCGGCGACCTCTGGGGTCTCTTTCTTTTTCGAGTCGCCCAGGCTGGCGGCATCGAGAATATTCGTGCCCATGTCCAGCTTTGTGGCAGTTTCCTTGGCGATGGCCAGTGCATCGCCCGTAACCATCTTGACCTTCACGCCCATCTGTCGGGCGGTCGCGATGGTTGCCTTGGCATCTTCACGTGGCGGATCGAACAAGGGCAACACGCCGACAAACTGCCATTGCCCGTCGCTTTCAGCCCGGGCGACGCCCAACGAACGAAAGCCGCGTGCCGCAAATTCGTTGACGGCCTTCTCGACGGCGGGCTTCACTTGCGAGGCGTTTGCCGCCAGCGCGAGGATCACCTGCGGCGCGCCCTTCGTCACCTTGAACGTCTTTCCGTCTTTGGCTTTGACGGTGGCCTCGGTGCGTTTATGCACCGGGTCGAAAGGCTGGAAATGAACCACGTCATAAGCCTTCAAGGACTCTTTGTCTTTCAGGCCGCCCAGCACGGCCAGATCAATGGTGTCGTTATTGTCCGCACGCGACGCCAGTGCGCCATCGAGGATGACTTGATCGGCGGGGATATTGTTCACGCTGAACGGGTCGCCCAGCGTCAGCTTGTTCTGAGTCAGGGTGCCGGTCTTGTCCGCGCAAAGCACGTCCACGCCCGCCAATTCCTCGATGGCCACCAGCTTGCTTACAATCGCCTGCTTCTTGGCAAGCAAGCGCGCACCGACCGCCATCGTCACCGAGAGCACGGTTGGCATGGCCACGGGAATCGCGGCCACGATGAGGATCAGCGCAAACAACAGCACTGGATCTTGGCCGGGCTTTGCTTTAAGCATCGGATCGCCGCGTAACAGGGCCACCGTCACAATCAGCGCGACCAGAACCGCCGCGAGAATGATCAGGTAATTGCCAATCTTCAAAACCGCCTTTTGAAAATGGCTGACGGTGTGCGCCTCCTGCACCAGTTGCGCCGTCTTGCCGAAGTAGGTGTTCGTGCCCGTGGCATAGACCAGCGCGCCGATTTCACCCCGGCGAATGATCGAACCGGAAAACACCGCCTCGCCGGGTTTGCGCTCGGCGGGCAACGATTCTCCCGTCAGCGCGGATTGATCCACCTCCACGGGATCGCCCTCCAGCAGGCGCGCATCCGCCGGCACAATGTCGCCCAAGCGCATGCGGATGACGTCGCCTGGCACCAGTTCGCGGGCCGGCGGGTTGACCCACTTCCCATCACGTTTCACTCGGGCCTTGACCGCCAGCTTGGCCTTCAGCGCGGCGATGGCGTTGCCCGCCTGGTGTTCTTCCCAGAATCCGACCACGGCGTTGGCTAGAAGCAGAAGGAAAATGATGGCAAAGTCCGGCCAGTGCCGGGCGACCGCCGAAAGGATCACAGCCGCTTCGATCATCCACGGAATGGGGCCCCAGAAGTAGGTGAGGAATTTCAGGAGTGGATTGCTCTTCTTTTCTTCAATCTCGTTAGGCCCGTATTGGGTCAGCCGTTTCTGAGCCTCGGCTTGAGTGAGGCCGTCCGGAGAGGTCCCCAGTTTTTTCTCCACCTCCGACATGGGAAGCGACTTCAAGTCGTCCTTCGCATCGGGCTTCGATCCCGGCTTCGGTTCAGGTCCGGTCTTGTCAGCATGTTTGTCTTCCTTCATAGGACACTCCCTTTCTTGTCCCGGGATTGCTTGTAGCGTCGGATCAGGGCGCTGGTCGAGCTATCGTGCTTAAGTTGGCCCTTGGCCCCGGTCTCAAGTTCGGGGACGATGCGCGCGGCAAGCGCCTTCCCCAGTTCGACTCCCCACTGGTCAAATGAGTCAATGTTCCAAATGGCGCCTTGAGTGAAGACGCTGTGTTCGTACAGCGCGACAAGTTTCCCCAGCGCCGCCGGAGTCAGCCGTTCCAGGAGGATCGTGCTGGACGGACGGTTGCCCTCGAAGGTTCGATGCGGCGCCAGCCAGGCCGGCGTGCCTTCGGCCTGGACCGCCTGCGACGTTTTGCCGAAGGCCAGCGCCTCGGCCTGGGCAAATACGTTGGCCAGGAGTAAGTCGTGGTGGCGGCCGAGAGGGTTGAGCGGTTCAACAAACCCGATGAAGTCGCAGGGGATGAGCTTGGTCCCCTGATGAATCATTTGGTAGAAGGAATGCTGGCCATTGGTGCCCGGCTCGCCCCAGTAGATCGGCCCGGTTTGGCAGGCGACCTCGGTCCCATCGAGGGTGACGTGCTTTCCATTGCTCTCCATCGTCAACTGCTGGAGGTAAGCCGGAAAGCGCTTCAAGTACTGCTCATACGGAAGGACCGCCACGGTCTGCGCGCCGAAGAAGTTGTTGTACCAGAGGCCGAGGAGTCCCATGAGCACCGGCAAGTTGCGCTCGAAAGGGACCGTGCGGAAATGCTCGTCCATCGCGTGGAAGCCGTCGAGCATGGCGCGGAAATTGTCAGGGCCGATGGCGATCATCGTGGAGAGGCCGATCGCCGAGTCCATGGAGTACCGCCCGCCGACCCAATCCCAGAACTCGAACATATTTGCGGTGTCTATGCCGAACTTGGTCACTTCAGCGGCGTTGGTCGAGACCGCGACGAAATGCCTGGCCACCGCAGCGGGATGCTTCAAAGTCTGGAGGGCCCAGTCGCGAGCCGTGTGCGCGTTGGTCATCGTCTCCAGGGTCGTAAAAGTCTTCGACGAGATGATGAACAGCGTCTCCTCCGCGTCGAGGTCGCGCGTGGCCTCGGCGAAGTCGGTCCCGTCAATGTTGGAGACGAAGCGGAAGGTCAGGTCGCGCTGGCTGTAATGCCGCAATGCCTCGTATGCCATCACCGGTCCCAGGTCAGACCCGCCGATGCCGATATTGATGACGTTGCGGATCCGCTTGCCGGTGTGGCCCTTCCACTCCCCGTTGCGCACGCGGGTGGAGAAATTGGCCATCTTCTCGAGCACGGCGTGGACCTGAGGTACGACATCTTCGCCGTCCACGGCGATGGATTGCCCTTTGGGGGCGCGCAGGGCCACGTGCAGGACGGCCCGTTTCTCCGTGACGTTGATCTTCTCGCCTAGGAACATGGCCTCGATACGGGCCCGTAAGCCGGATTCCTCCGCCAATTGCAGAAGGAGCTGGAGTGTCTCGTCGGTGATGCGGTGTTTCGAATAATCAAAGTAGATGCCGACGGCCTCAGCGGTCATGCGCTCGCCGCGCTTGGGATCGTCGGCGAAGAGCTTCCGAAGATGCAATTCCCGAACTTTCGGGTAATGGGCTTCGAGGGCCTTCCATGCCGCCAGTGTGGTGACCGGCGGGATGCTTGTTTTCATGCTCCTGCCCTTTCCATCGCTGCCGTGTATTGGCCCCGGCGGGCAGCCCGGTTGCACACGGCTCGATGATGCAAAGCTTTCTGCGCCGCCAGCACGTTGGCCTCCGCGCCTTTCCAAATCTCCAAAGCCGGCTGCTGGATGGCGCGGGCAAACGAAAACGCCAATGCCCAGGGCCGCCGCGACTTGAATCGAACATTCATGGCATTCAAACGAGCCGAGGCCAGTTCAGCGGATTGGCCGCCCGACAGGAACGCAATCCCCGGAACGGCAGCGGGGACGGCTCGCAAGAGACACTTCACCGTGGTGTCGGCCACCTCGTCCACCGCTTCCTGCTTTGGGCAGGCAAGTCCCGGAAGCACCATGTTGGGCTTCAGGATCATGCCTTCCAGCATCACTCCTTGCGCGTAAAGTTGGTTAAAGACCGTTCGCAGGACTTCCTCCGTGACCTCGCGGCACCGCTCCAGCGTATGATCGCCATCCATGAGCACTTCCGGCTCGACGACGGGGACCAACCCGGCTTCCTGGCACAATGCGGCGTAGCGGGCCAGAGCCTGAGCGTTGGCCTCGATGCAACCCCGGCTGGGAATGACATCGCCCACGGCAATCACCGCGCGCCATTTGGCAAAACGGGCGCCCATTTGGACGTACTCGACCAGGCGGTCGCGCAATTTGTCCAGACCTTCCGTAACCTTCTCTCCGGGATGACCTGCCATGGCCCATGCGCCGGCGTCAACTTTGATGCCCGCGATGATTCCCGCATCGGTGACAGCTTTAGCAAAGGGAGTGCCGTCTTTCTTCTGCTGGCGGATCGTCTCATCGTAGAGAATCGCTCCGCTGATGCACTCGCCGAGACCGGGCGTGGTCACGATCATTTCCCGATAGGCGCGCCGGGTCTCCGGGGTCTGGGGAATCCCCAACTTGGCGAACCGTTTGTTGCAGGTGGGATTGCTTTCGTCCATCGCCAGCAGGCCCTTGTCGCCGGCAACCATCGTCATCGCGGTGTCTATTAGATTTCGCGCATTCATTTTCGATGATCCTTCATTTGTGAACTTCTGCGGAATAACTGCTAATTCTGAACGGCACCTGAAAGCGGCTGCTGCGGTTGGACGCGAGGCCGCCACGACAAGTCACAGGTCATCAAATAGATCAACATGGCCGCAAGCATCAAAACTACGCCAATCCAGACACGCCAATCACGATGCGCGCGTTTCCAGTAAGGGCGCTGGCTTTCATGAGCGCCATTATGATCCGCCCCATGTCGGTGATGACTTCTATCATTCATGGGGTCCCCGCTTTCCTGCCTCTGTCCACTTCCAATTCCGAATCTCCGGCATGTCCTGGCCGTGCTGGTCAATGTACTGCTTGTGCTCGACGAGCTTGTCCTGCACCATCTGCTTCAGATAGGCCCCCTTGGCGCCCAGCTTCGGCAGCCGGTCCACCACGTCCTGCACCAGGTGGAACCGGTCCAGTTCGTTCTGCACCCGGATGTCGAAGGCCGTCGTGATCGTGCCTTCTTCCTTGTAACCCCGGACGTGCAGGTTACGGTTGGTCCGGCGGTAGGTCAGCCGATGGACCAGCCAGGGGTATCCATGAAACCCGAAGATGATGTGCTTGTCTTTCGTGAAGAGCGAGTCGTAATCCTTGTCGCTCAGCCCGTGCGGGTGCTCGGTTTGCGGCTGCAGCTTCATGAGGTCAACGACGTTGATCACCCGGATTTTCAGAGCGGGCAGATGCTGGCGAAGGATGGAAACGGCCGCCAGTATCTCCAGCGTGGGCGTGTCTCCACAGCAAGCCATGACCACGTCCGGCTTGGCGCCCTGGTCGTTGCTGGCCCATTGCCAGATGCCGATCCCTTCCGTGCAATGCACGACCGCCTCGTCCATCGTCAGCCATTGGGGCAGCGCGTGCTTTCCTGCAACCACCACGTTGACGTAATGCCGGCTGCGCAGGCAGTGGTCCATCACCGACAGCAGGCAGTTGGCATCCGGCGGAAGGTAGACGCGCACGATATCGGCCTTCTTGTTGATGACATGGTCGAGGAAGCCGGGGTCCTGGTGCGTGAAGCCGTTGTGATCCTGCTGCCAGACGTGGGAGGCGAGCAGATAGTTCAGCGAGGCGATTTTTCGGCGCCAGGGCAGTTCCAACGTGACCTTCAGCCACTTGGCGTGCTGGCTGAACATCGAATCCACGATGCGAATGAAGGCCTCGTAGCTGTTGAACAACCCGTGCCGCCCTGTAAGCAGATAACCTTCCAGCCAGCCCTCGCACTGGTGCTCACTGAGCATCGAGTCCAGCACGCGACCGGCCGGCGCGAGGAATTCGTCATTCTTCACGACTCGGGCGTCCCATTGACGATTGCTTACTTCAAAAACCGCGCCCAGGAGATTCGAGAGCGTTTCGTCGGGACCGAAGACGCGGAAATTATCCTGATTCAGCTTGGCCACGTCACGCAGAAATCTACCCAGCACGAGCGTATCCTGGCCTTCAACGGCGCCGGGCGAAGACACCTTCACCGCGTGGATGCGGAAGTCCGGCATTCGCAGATCGCGCAACAAAACGCCGCCGTTGGCGTGGGGATTGGCGCCCATCCGCCGGTTGCCCTTCGGCGCCAGTTCAGCTAATTCCGGCATGAGCCGGCCATCCCCATCGAACAGTTCCTCGGCCTTGTAGCTTTTCATCCAGCTTTCGAGTTGCTGGACATGCTCGGGATGCGCGGCATCCACCAGGATCGGCACCTGGTGCGCTCGGAACGTGCCCTCGCAGGGCAGCCCGTCAACCTCTTTCGGCCCCGTCCAGCCCTTGGGCGACCTCAGGACGATCATCGGCCAGCGCGGCCGAGTCGTGTCGTTCTTGCTTCGCGCATTGCTTTGGATTTGCCGAATGTCCTCGATGGCCTTATCCAAAGTGCCGGCCATGAGCTGGTGCATCTCTTCCGGCTGATCGCCTTCCACAAAATAAGGCGTCCAGCCGCAGCCGCGCAGGAATTGCTCCAATTCCTCATGCTCGATGCGGGCCAGGACGGTCGGGTTGCTGATCTTGTAGCCATTGAGGTGCAAGATCGGCAGCACAGCTCCGTCGGTCATTGGGTCAAGAAGCTTGTTGGACTGCCATGAGGTCGCCAACGGCCCGGTTTCCGCTTCACCGTCGCCGATGACGCAGGCGACGATCAGGTCAGGATTGTCAAATGCGGCCCCGAAGGCGTGGCTCAGCGAATACCCCAGTTCGCCTCCTTCGTGAATCGAGCCAGGCGTCGTCGGCGCGACATGGCTGGAAATCCCGCCGGGGAACGAGAATTGCTTGAACAGCTTCTTCAGCCCGGCTTCATCCTGGGTGACATTCGGATAAACTTCAGTCCAGGTGCCTTCGAGATAAACGTTGCCCACAATCGCCGGGCCGCCATGACCGGGGCCGGCGATGTAGAACATGTCCAGGTCATACTTTTTGATGACCCGGTTCAGGTGAACGTAGATGAAATTCTGGCCCGGCGTCGTGCCCCAGTGTCCGACCACCAGCGGCTTTACGTGCGACAGTTTCAGCGGCTCCTTCAACAGCGGATTGTCGTAGAGATAAATCTGCCCGACCGAGAGATAGTTGGCGGCGCGCCAGTAGGCGTCCATCTTGTGAAGCAGTTCTGGGGGAAGAGGTTTTGTCTTCACGGTTCATTTCTCCTTTGTTCGGTTAAGGCCGCGAACCCGCCGATCCATTTCTTGACCTGGCGGCACAATAGCGCGACCGCTTCAGCCGCCCGCACGTTTTGCGTTTCACAGTCGAGCAAGTCACGGATGCAAGAAAGTCCTTTCTCGGGTTTGCTTCAACGTGAATGCGCCTCTGGAGCCGGTTCATCGATCCAGTATCCCTGGCGATTGTAATGTCCGTGCAGTTTGGTCTCGTAATCCCGAGTTATCAGAGAAGACTCCTCCGCGTATTCCGGCGCCTGCTTGATGGCCGCGCGGAGAACATTGACGAAGACCTTCCGCTCATCCCAACTCACGCGCTCTATCCATCGAGGCGAAACCAGGACTTTTTTCCCCGTCCACCAATTCCGCGTATCGATGACCAGATAACGAATCGCCCAGGTCTCGTCATCGATGATAAAATCGTCCACGTGGCCAACTACGCCGTCTGCGGCCTGGATGTGATGGCCGGTTACATCGTGGGTGCTGCGCAAATTGGGATTCCACTCCTTCTGATTTTGGGGCGTTTCCCTCCATTTTGCACTGTCACGTACAATGTAGGGATAATATCCCCACATGTATGGGCCGGCCCAATACATCGGGTATCCATAATATCCATAGTACGAGTGCTCGTATTGTCGAGAGACGGGCTCGTCACTGCTCAAGGACGGACTCTCCTCAATCTGCTTCTTGGTCAAATCGATGGAAATGTGTTGCTCTTCCTTACTCACAGCCAGCAATGCATACGGGGAAATCAGCACCTGCCTGCCCGTAAGCCAGTTTCCCGTGTCGGCGACCAGATAGCGAATCGCCCAGTGCTGGTCATCGAAGTAGAATTCCTTGACCTTCCCTATTTCCCCGTCACGGCTGTGTAATGTGTAACCCTTCAGTGTTTTAGCTTTGTCCAGCATGGTAGTCCTTTCATTCCTTGATCTTCACGACCGACAACAACCATATATTGCACCGGCGACGGCGGCGTCGTTATGGCGGACTGCGCTCCGATTCAGCCGCCCGCACGTCCTGTGTTTCATGGTCGAGCAAGCCACGCATGTAAGGAAGCCCGTTCTCGTGTTTGCTTCAATGGGAAGGCTTCTTGCCAGCCGCTTCATCCATCCAGTATCCTGGGCGATTGTAATGCCCATGCAGTCTGGTCTCGTAATCCCGAGTCAGCAGAGACCCCTCCGTGTATTCCGGCGCCTGCTTGATGGTCTCGCGGAGAACATTAACGAAGACTTTCTGCTGCTTCCAACTAACGCGCTCGATCCATCGCGGTGAAATCAGGACCTTTTCCCCGGCCCGCCAGTTCCGTGTATCGATGATGAGATAACGAATCGCCCAGGTCTCGTCATCGATGACAAAATCGTCCACATGGCCAATCTCGCCGTCTGTGGCTTGGATGTGATGGCCACTCACATCGCGCGTGCTGCGCAGATGGGGATCCCACGCCTTCCCCTCTTGGGCGGGTTCTCTCCATTGTCCACGGTCACGCACAATACGAGTATGCTCTCCCCACATGTTTGGGCCGCCCCAATACATCGGGTATCCATAATACTTGTAGTAGCCCAGTTCGTAATGTCGTGAGACGGGCTGGTCAGTGTTCAAGGAGGGACTGTCCTCAATCTGTTTTTTGGTTAACTCGATGGCGATGTATTGCTTTTCTCTGCTCACGGCGGTCAATGCATACGGCGAAATCAGCACCTGCGTGCCCTGAAGCCAGCTGCCTGTGTCGGCGACGAGATAGCGAATCGTCCAGTACTGGTCATCGAAGTAGAATTCCTTGACCTTCCCTATTTCCCCGTCCAGACTGTGTAATTTGTAACCCTCTAGTGTTTTAGCTTTGTCCAGCATGGTAAGCCTTTCGTTCTTTGATCTCCACGGGCGCCAACAACCATATATTGATCTCGCGACGGCGGCTTCGCTATGGCGAGCCGCGCCCTGAAAATGGATCTGGTGGTGAGATGTCCTTTGCCGGACGGTCGGAATTCTTTTCTGCTCCGGCCATGTCAAGGCCGAGAACGCGGCAAACCGTCCTGGCGATCATAAGTTCTTCGTCCGTGCGGATGACGCGAACCGCAACCCGGCTGGCCGCCGCCGAGATCGCGCCCTCGTTTGTCGCGTTTCGCTTTTCGTCGAGTTCGATTCCCAGGAATCCCAGCCCATCACAAATCCGGGCACGGACCTTCGGCGCGTTCTCTCCGATACCCCCGGCGAACACCAGCGTGTCCAGTCCGCCCAAGGCCGCCGCGAAAGCGCCGATCCATTTCTTGGCCTGGTAGCAAAACAGCGCGACCGCTTCCGCCGCCCGCACGTCCTGCGCTTCGCGGTCGAGTAGGTCGCGCATGTCGGAACTGGTATCCGACACGCCGAGCAGCCCGGACTGGAAATTGACCATCTCGTTGAATTGTTTCGCGTTCATTTTCTCAGTGCGGGCCAGATACCAAATCAGTCCTGGATCGAGGTCGCCGGAGCGGGTGCTCATGGGTATTCCGGCGGTCGGGGTGAAACTCATGCTGGTGTCCACGGACTTGCCGTCACGGACGGCTGCCAAGCTCGCGCCATTGCCGAGGTGGGCGAGGATAACCCGGCCTTGCGCCGCTTCCGTTCCGGCCAGGCGAGCCAGCTCTCCCATGAGAAACGCATACGACAACCCGTGAAACCCGTACCGCCGCACACCCTGCGCCTCGTATCGGCGCGGGATCGGCAACAGCCGCGCCACGCGCGGCAGGTCATGGTGAAAAGCCGTGTCGAAACACGCCACCTGGGGCAGCTCAGGAAATCGGCGATGAAACGCCTCGGTCAACAGGATTTCCTCCGGCAGATGATCCGGATCGAATGGACTGAGCCGGTGCAGTTCCTGGACCATTTCCGGGGTTATTCGCTGCGGCTCGCTGTACTTCGGCCCGCCATGCACCACGCGATGCCCCACCGCGGTCAATGTATCACGCCCCCCGCGTTCCTCGATCCAATCCATCAGGGCGCCCACCGCCGTCGTGTGATCCGGCGCCGTCACCGGCCGCGAAAAGCTGTCCGCCGGCCTCAGGCCTTTCACCCGCAAAGCGGCCTCCGGCTGCCCGATCCTCTCCATCGCGCCGTCGAGAATCCGCCGGAGCGGGTCGCCGGCCTCGAACAGCGCGAACTTGATGCTCGACGAGCCGCCATTGATCGTCAGGATGTGTGGCTTAGCTGGTTTCATGGATGGCTCCTTTATCACTCTGCAATCCGAACGAAGCCAGCTTTGCGCACGTGGAGCTGTAATCCGTGTGAAGAATGCTTCGAATCCCCAAACCTTCCGCGATCTGGACGAACATTGGTGTGTTTTCGATATAGACAACCTGCCGCGCCGGCGCTTGGGCGACGTCCAGCGCAAGCCGAAAGATGTCCGCGTCGGGCTTGCGGACGTGGACGAAGCAGGAGGAAATGAAAGCGTCCACAAACCCGTCCAGCTTGAACTTGCGAATCCGATGACAATTCAATTCCCGCGCTTCGTTGCTGACCACGACGATCTTCAATCCGTACTTCGCCTTGAGCTGGCGGACCAACTCGATCATCTGGAGGTAAGGTTTCGATTGCGCGAACATGAAGCGCCGAAACTCGGCACGGGTGAACGTTCGCTTTTTGTAGAAGACCACTCGGCCCAAATACTCTTCCAGGGTGAGCTTTCCCACCTCGTAGGTGTCGAAGGTCAGGTGATGCCGATCCTCCATCTCGGCCAACTCCAGCTTAAAGTTCGCCGCCGCCCGTTCGCGGGCATGATGATCCCACCCGTCGGTGAGCAAGACGCCGCCGATATCCAGAAACAACGTCCTGAGTGAGATCGCTCTTTTCATTTGGCCTCTTCCAACGCCGCGCATCGAGCCAGAAGTATGGCGCTAGATCGGGGGTTCAGGTGGTAAGTGTGTGAATCTTCCCAAAGCGGTTCTTTGCCCGCAGCAAACAGATCTTGTGGCGCTTTACGAGAGGTGTCAACTGCCAGATGCCACCGAGACCCCGGCAGTTCGGGGGGCAAACGGAAATCGACCGCATCGGCGCCGGCATTGAACATTAGGCAAAGCGCGCGCTGCTCGTCTTCATGGATTAAACAGGCAAACTGTTTTTCCTTCGGGTTGGCCCAGTTGGGCAATCCTCCTTGCGGGCTGAACCAACGCATCTCGGCGTCCGTGTAGAATTGCTCCTTACTCAGGATAGGGTGGGCGCGACGAAAGGCGATCATGCCACGGGTGAAACGGAATATCTCTCCGTGCTGTTCCAGATAGCGCCAGTCATGCCAGCTCGTTTCGTTATCTTGGCAATACGCATTGTTGTTGCCGCCTTGCATGCGGCGAAATTCGTCGCCGCCGAGCAGCATCGGCACCCCGCGCGAGATGAACAGAGTCAGCAGAAAGTTCTTGATCTGGCGTTTCCTGATGGACTCGATCTTGCCATCCGTTGTCTCACCTTCAGCGCCGTAATTCTCGCTGAAATTCTCGTTTGTCCCGTCGCGGTTGTTTTCCCCGTTGGCTTCATTGTGCTTTTGCCGATAACTGACGAGGTCGTTAAGAGTGAATCCGTCGTGGCAGGTGACGAAGTTGATGCTGCCTTCTGGGCCTTTGCCGGACTTAGTATAGATGTCGGCACTGCCGCAGATGCGACTGGCAAACAAACCGAGCATCCCATCATCGCCGCGCCAGAAACGCCGGATATCATCTCGGTATCGGCCATTCCACTCTGCCCAACGCCGCTCTGAAAAACTACCTACCTCATACGCACCGGCGGCGTCCCATGCCTCGGCGATGATCTTCACATCCCTTAAGATCGGGTCCTCGGCGATCCGTTCGAGAAGCGGAGGATTGGGCAGCAAGTGGCCGGAACGGCCCCGACCGAGAACCGCAGCCAGGTCAAAACGAAATCCATCCACATGCATCTCCACCACCCAGTACCGCAACGCGGCCAAGATGTGATCCCGCACCACGGGATGGTTGGCATTGACGGTGTTTCCGGTGCCCGTGTAGTCCTTGTAGAAGCGTTTGTCTGCCGCCAGCGTGTAGAAGATCGTGTTGTCAATCCCACGGAACCCCAGCGTCGGCCCCAGTTCGTTTCCCTCAGCCGTGTGGTTGAATACCACGTCCAGGATCACTTCGATGCCTGCCTCATGCAAGGCCTTCACCATCTCCTTAAACTCCAGCTTCTGCTGGCCTGACCCTCCCGCGCTGCTGTAAGAAGCCTTGGGCGCAAAGAAGGCTACAGGTTCGTAGCCCCAGTAATTTCTGAGTGGCTTGCCTGTTTGCGGATTGATGGCCGGCACCTGGCATTCGTTGAACTCGTGTACGGGCATCAATTCCACAGCCGTCACTCCCAGTTCCTTCAAATAGGGGATTTTTTCCATCAGGCCGCGGTACGTGCCGGGATGCTCCACGCCGGAACTGGGATGAATGGTGAAACCACGAACATGCGTTTCATAAATCACTGTCTTTGACCAGGGATGTCTGAGCGGCTGGTCGTCATGCCAGTGGAAGCGCTCATGAGTGAACACGCATTTCGGCATGGCTCCGGCATCATCGACTTTCGAACAAGCCGAGTCTCGCTCCGGCGCCGACAGGTCATATCCCCGTGCCGGGCCAAAATCCCAATCAGGCAACGGCGAGATCGCTGTCGCACATGGGTCCAGGAGCAGCTTGTTGAAATTGAAGCGATGTCCTTCCTTGGGTTCGTACGGGCCATCCACCCGATAGGCATAAAGTTGACCGGGGCGAATCCCTTCAACCCACACGTGCCACACGTCACCCGTGCGGTTGCGTGCGGGATCGAGATCGATAACCTTGGCCGGCTTTGCGTCTGCGGGCTGATCAAACAACTCGAGCCGAACGCGGCTGGCATGACGGCTAAATAAGGCAAAGTTAACCCCGCCCTCAGATTCATGGGTTCCCAACGGCAAAGGAACGCCCCTCTGTGCTTCAGCGCGTTCGGAGGCTTCGACTACGTCATCATGCGGCGAGCGTTCAGGCGTCTCCATGGGCGCGGCACGCGCATCGGGCCGTACCGCCGGCTGGGCCGGCGACGCAGACGGCATCAAACCTTTCCGACGCCGCATTCTTTTCGGTGTTGTTGCCTTTTGCATTGGGTCTTTCTTATTCATTCTTTTACGTTTCACAATCCAATCACCGCTGCCACAGGATGTGAGCGTCTTCCAGAGGAACTGCCACACCGTCGCAGTGCGGTATCACTCGCGCCGTATAGTCTGCTGGCGGGCGGCCCGCAGACACAGCCGCGCTGTAAGCGTAGCCGCCCGGCGCGCCGGCTAGTGGGCGAACGCACTTCATCTCCTGCCGCGCCGGAGCGCCGCCGTTGATTCCGTTGGCATAAAGTTCGACCCGCACAGCCTTCGGATCGACATCAGCGAGAAAGACCTGAACCTCGAAGAGGTGCTGCACGCCACGAGTCTCAAGCTTCACTTCGCCGAAGTGCAGCATGGCCCATTTCTGTTCCAGATTGTGCCGCCAATCGATCATTTGCCTGCCGCTGGCGCCTTTATTGGCAATGCGCAAATGGCAGGCGGCAGCAGCTGGGAGGTAGTGTTGCTCGGTGTATTCGCGCACCGTGCGATTGGCGGAGAAACGCGGTGTCAACCGCGCCATGCTTTCCCGCATCCGCTTGACCCAAGCGGTGGGGATGCCCTTCTCGTCGCGGGTATAAAACTCGGGGACGACCTCGTGTTCGAGCAGACCGTAGAGCGCCTCGGCTTCAGCTGCGTCCCAGGCTGGGTCGTCCCCATGCTCCTGTCCGTCCCCCAACGCCCATCCCACCTCCGGCGCGTAGGCTTCGGCCCACCAGCCATCCAATTCCGACAGATTGATGCCTCCATTGACGAGCACCTTCATTCCGCTCGTGCCACACGCCTCCCATGGCCGCCGGGGAGTGTTGATCCAGACATCCACCCCCTGGACGAGGTGCTCGGTCAAAAGCATGTCATAGTCACTGAGGAAGATCACATGGGGGCGGGCCTCGGGCCGCCGAATGAAATGTGTCCATTCCTGAATCAGCGACTGCCCGGCCTGGTCTGCAGGATGAGCCTTGCCGGCAAGGATGAGTTGCACCCGTTGGTGCGGATTGGCTAACAGGCGAAGCAGTCGCTCCGGGTCGTGCAGCAGCAGGTTCGGCCTCTTGTACGTTGCGAAACGTCGCGCAAAACCCAGGGTCAATACGTTGGGATCAAATAGATGTTTCGCCCCGTCAACTGCCTCGGGCGACGCGCCGGAGACGGCCAACTGCCCAGACAATCGCTCGCGGGCGTATTCAACAAGAGACTTCCTGGCGGCGGTGCGGAATTGCCAAAGACTGGCGTCGGAGATGCCGCGAATGTCCTGTTCCAGGGTTCCCATTGTCCCCAACCAGCGATCTTTTCCACAGGCTTTAGTCCACAGATCATCAGATTCCGCCGAGTCCCAGGTCGGCACATGGACTCCGTTGGTCACGTGTCCTATCGGCACTTCGTCCTCGGGCCAGTGCGGAAAGAGCGGCTCGAAGAGGTGCCGGCTCACTGTTCCATGCAAGCGGCTCACGCCATTGACCGCGCCGCTCCCGCGGATTGCCAGATAGGCCATATTGAAACTTTCCGACGAGTCGTTCGGGTTCTGGCGCCCCAGGGCCAGCAAATCGTGGAGCGTAATCCCGAGCTTCTGCTCGGCATAACCGCCGAGGTATTGCTTGATGAGGGCCGGAGTGAAACGGTCAAAACCGGCGGCCACCGCCGTGTGGGTGGTGAAGAGGTTCCCCGCTCGCGTGGCGGCCAGAGCGACTTCAAAGGGCTGCGCGATCTCTTGCATGAAACTGCGGGCGCGCTCCAACACGGCAAAGGCCGCATGCCCTTCATTCAGGTGACAGACTTCCGGCTGGATGCCCAGCGCACCCAGCAGTCGCCATCCGCCGATCCCGAGGAGCATTTCTTGTTTGAGGCGCAGTTCTGGGCCGCCGCCATACAGTTCGCTGGTGATTCCTCGATGGGCGGAGAAGTTCGCTTCGTCATTGCTGTCGAGCAGGTAAAGCTTCACTCTGCCGACCTGGACCTGCCAGGCGCGCAGCCAGACTGAGTAACCCGGCAAGGCAATCTCCAACCGCAACCAGTCGCCGTTGGCTTGGCGTAAAGGCGTGATCGGCAACTGTCCGGGGTCGTTATACGGGAAGAGGGCCTCTTGCGCTCCGGCCTTGTCAATCACCTGGCGAAAATAGCCTTGCTGGTACAGCAGTCCCACGCCGACCACTGGCACGCCCAGATCGCTGGCTGATTTGAGCTGATCGCCGGCCACATTACCCAGCCCGCCTGAGTAGATGGGCAGAGCTTCACTCAACATGAATTCCATGCTGAAATAGGCGACGCAAGTCAGGGGCGACTGTGAATGGTTCTGCTGAAACCACGCGGGAGCTTCCGTCGCCTGACGCCTGGCTTGCACGAGCGCGTCAACCTTCTTGCGGAAGGCGGGATCGGCTGACACGCGCCGAAGTTTGTCCCTCGAGACAGTCTGCAAGACAACCCAGGGGTTTTGCGTGAACTCCCAAAGCGCGGGATCAAGCTGCCGCCACAAATCATCTGTGGCATGATTCCACGACCAGCGCATATTCAGGGCAAGCTCCGCCAGGGAATCGAATCCCTGGACGTCCGTGGGTAAGAGACCATAGATCGGTTTGCTGGCAGGTGTTTGTTTGCTCATGTTATTACCTTTCATTCTCTTTCAGGTCTTGGATCAAAGAGCGTGTACTCGCAGGAAGGTCGAGGTCTCACCCGAATCAGATTTTAATACGAGTTCGTCTTCCTTGAACGCCATGATCGTGCTTGAAGTAGTCCTGTTCCTCAAGGTCTCGTTTTCCGCGCCAGTGATTTTCAGAGTGATCATTGCGCCCGTGACTTTCCATGTTCCGCGAATCGTACCTTTCACGCCTTGAGAAAGAGTGTTGGCAATGAACCCCCTGGGATACAGTTGGCAGACGAAAGTGCCGTCACCGTTGATGGACATTGTCTCTTTCACATCGCCAACCGTGCCTTGCCAGTGCCCGACGATTTTCGTCGAATATCCCGTCTGCGGGACAGCTGACGAATTGTTTTCGCAGGACGCCAAACAGAATCCCAGGGCGACTACTGCGATGGCCCTTGCCCAAAGGACGCAATTGGTTTTCATGCGAGCAGCTCCCTTCATCACTTGCCCTTGAGATCTGTTGGGGACTGGGCCGCTGGTGCAATAGCATCGCTGACGATTGTCTGGGCTTCCTCCAGGATGCGGCGCAGATGATCCGCGCCGCGGAAGCTCTCCGCATAGATTTTGTAGATGTCTTCCGTCCCGGACGGACGCGCCGCGAACCATCCGCTTTCCGCCATGACTTTCAATCCGCCGATGGGCGCGCCGTTGCCCGGAGCGCAGGTGAGGATGGCCCGTATCTTTTCCCCGGCCAAGTCGGTGAGTCGAACCTGCTGTGGCGAGAGCTTCCCCAGCTTTTCCTTTTGCTCGGGAGTGGCCGGGGCCTCGACGCGGTCGTAAACAGGATCTCCGAACTCGCGGGTGAGTTCGCGGTAGATTTCGCCGGGGTCCCGATCCATTCGGGCCGTGATCTCCGCCGCAAGCAAGGCCGGGACGATCCCGTCTTTGTCCGTCGTCCAGACGCTGCCGTCCAGGCGAACGAAGGATGCACCGGCGCTCTCCTCGCCGCCGAAGCCGAGTGAGCCGTCGAGTAGGCCATCAACGAACCACTTGAAGCCGACCGGAACCTCGTAGAGCTTCCGCCCCAACTTCGCGGTGACGTGGTCAATCATCTGGCTGCTCACCACCGTCTTGCCCACCGCCGCGTCCGCGCGCCACCTCGGCCGGTGTTGGAAGAGATAGAAGATGGCGACCGCAAGGTAGTGGTTCGGCGGCAGCAGCCCCGCGCTCCGGGTAACAATCCCGTGCCGGTCATGATCGGTGTCGCACGCGAAGGCGATCTTGAAGCGATCCTTCAGGCCGATTAACCTTTGCATCGCATAGGGTGAGGATGGGTCCATTCGGATCTGACCGTCCCAATCCACCGTCATAAATCGGAACGTCGGATCAACGATCTCGTTGACGACGGTGAGGTTCAACCCATAGCGCTCGGCAATCGGTTTCCAGTAATGAACGCCGGCGCCGCCGAGCGGATCCACCCCCAGGCTGATCTTCGCGCCTCGAATGGCGTCCATGTCAATCACGTTGCCGAGGTCGCTGACGTAGGCGTCACGATAGTCATACCGATGAGTCGTTTCGGCGTGCAATGCTTTTTCGACCGGGAACCGCTTCACTCCTCGAAGGCCGGATTCGAGCAATTCGTTCGCCTTGGCCTCGATCCAGCCGGTAACGTCGGTTTCCGCCGGTCCGCCATTTGGGGGATTGTATTTGAACCCGCCGTCACGTGGCGGATTGTGCGAGGGTGTGATGACGATGCCGTCGGCGAGTCCTGTCTTGCGCCCGCGGTTGTATGTGAGGATCGAGTGGGAGATAACCGGTGTGGGGGTATATTCGTCCTTGTCCGCGGTCATGACTTCCACGCAGTTTGCCGCCAGCACTTCGAGCGCGCTGGCAAAGGCCGGCACGGAGAGGGCATGCGTGTCCATGCCGAGAAACAGCGGGCCATCGACCTTCTTCTGCTCCCGGTATAGACAAATGGCCTGAGTGATGGCGAGGATGTGCCATTCATTGAAAGCCTTGTCGAACGCGGAGCCGCGATGGCCTGAGGTGCCGAAGGCAACGCGCTGTTCCGGCACCGAAGGATCAGGCACCTCCGTATAGTAGGCCGTGACGAGTCTGGGTACGTTCACCAGCATCGATGCTTCGACCGGCTTTCCTGCACAAGGACTTACTTTCATGGCTCTCTCGTCAAACGCCGTGGTGACTTCTGCACTAAGGTTGTCCCGTCCGGGACAAGCGCTGCAAAGGATTCTCGTTCATCGCTTCGTCTCCAAAGACTCCACTTCCGCTATTTTTCCAAGTCGTCGGCGGAACCGTTCCGCTCCGGAGAAGCGGGCCGCCAGGAATGCGGACGCCAGTCCTCGCGCCGATTCCAGGTCCGTCACTTTGCCCCCCAGGCACAGCACATTCATGTCGTCGTCCTCGACACCCTGCCGCGCGGAGAACAGGTCGTGGATCAGCGACGCGCGGACGCCGCGCACTTTGTTCGCCGCGATGCACGCCCCGACGCCGCTGCCGCAGATGGCGATGCCCCGATCCACGCGCCCTTCGGCCACGGCCCGCGCCATGGGGACCACGTAATCGGGAAAGTCGTCATCGTCATGCTGCTCAAAGGCCCCGAAGTCCGTGATCTGATGCCCCTGAAGGCTCAGATCCGCGCGCAGCCGTTCCTTGAGCTCGAAACCGCCGTGGTCCGCGGACATGCCTATGCGCAGGGCCTCCTCGACACCAGCCGCAGTTTCGTTCGAGTTCATCACTGCGCCTTCACCTTCTTTATGAACCGCACGCGACATGCGGCCCTGACTTCCCAGATGTTCTTCGGCTCACACGCATCGTGGTCCCGCTACAGTTCTCAGGCCACTACGACTTATCTTCGCGCAAGCATGTTCATTTCGGCCACTCGGCGGAAGTGGTATCCGCAGACCATCAATGTAACGGCCAGCGGCACCTGGCGCGGCCGGCGGAAGATCGTCCAGGTCAGCAGTTTCCAGTAGTGCCATCGTCCACTGCCGATGATTCCCAGCCGCAGCATGGAGTACGCGAACGCCACAACCCGGCTCGCGCTCATGGGCGTCTTGACCGTCGGGGCGCGGTACTCCAGCAGGAAAGTCTTGACGCGCTGGTAATGGTTCTCGGGCGAGTAGATGTGCTTCAGAATCCGCTGATAGCCCTCCTGCAGCGTCTTCGGCGGCATTCGCGGGACAATGTTCGTCGAACCGTCCACGTTGTCGCCGGAACCGAATCCGGCAATCCGGTTTTCGCGCCGCAAGCGCTCGAAAAGGCGCGTGCCGGGCCAGGCCTGCAACATTCCGACCATCGCCGTCGCGATGCCGCTCTTCTGGATGAACTCGATCTGCCGCCGGAAGATGGACGGCGTGTCGCTGTCGAACCCGACGATGAACCCGCCCTGGACCTGCAATCCGGCGCGCTGAATCTTCTTCACGTCCGCCACCAGGTCGCGCCCGGTGTTCTGCTTCTTGTTGCACTCCCGCAGGCAGTTCTCATCCGGCGTCTCGATCCCCACGAACACCATATTGAAGCCGGCATCCGCCATCAACCGCATGAGTTCCGGGTCGTCGGCAAGGTTCACGGAGGCTTGGGTGTTGAAGGCAACCCCGCGCCCTTTGCCCTGCCATTCGATCAGGACAGGCAACAGATCGCGCTTGAGCAGGGCCTTGTTCCCGATGAAGTTGTCATCCACGAAGAAGATGCCGCCGCGCCAGCCGAGGGCATACAGACTGTCCAGTTCCGCGATCACCTGCGGCGCATTCTTCGTTCGCGGCTGATGGCCGAAAAGCGCCGTCACGTTGCAGAACTCGCAATTGAAGGGACATCCGCGCGAGTACTGGATACTCATGTCCGAGTATTGTTTGAGATCGAGCAACTCCCACTGCGGCGCAGGTGTCTGCTCGATGTCCGCGAACTCCGCCGTGGAATACACGCGCTGGGGGTGCCCAGCCTCCAAGTCCCGCAGGAATGGCGGCAAGGTGAGTTCCGCCTCGTTGAGGACGAAGTGGTCCACTTCGGGGAATTCCTGGTGCTCGGCGATAAAGAGCGGGCCGCCCGCCACCACCGGCACTCCGGCTGCGCGGCAGCGCTGGGCCACGGCATGCGCCGAGGAGCGTTGCACGATCATGGCGCCGAGGAAGACCATGTCGGCCCACGCCAGATCCTGCTCCTTCAGATGCGGCGTCACGTTGAGGTCCACCAGGCGTTTGTTCCAAGTTTTCGGAAGGAGTGCCGCCACCGTGACCAGCCCCAGCGGGGGCGACAACGCGCGCTTTCGGATGAACTTCAGCGCATGCTTGAAACTCCAGAACGTGTTCGGGAACTCAGGATAGATCAGCAGTACGTTCATGCGCATTCCTCAAATGGGCATTTCAAACTTGTGCTCCGGGTGTCGCACACTGAGCACGGGACATGGCGAGTGGCGGACAACATTTTCCGCCACCGATCCGAAAATCATGTGCTTCAGTCCAGTGCGACCGTGGCTCCCGCAGACGATCATGTCGGCCTCAATTTCCTTCGCATAACGGATGATCTCCACGAATGGAGCACCTCCGCGGATCGCGCACTCTGTCGCAATCGTATCTCGAACCTCCTGCGGGAGGACCTCCTCCAGCGCTCTCTGCGCATGGTTCTGAATGTCCGTCATAATCTCCATGGCGGACGGGGCCTTAAGCGCCTCGAAGTAAAACGCCGTAGAGACGTCCTCGACCACGTGAAGAATGTAGAGCTTGGCCTCGAATTCCTTTGCGAAGGAAATGGCATATCTAAGGGCATACTTGGACGACTCGGAGAAATCCGTAGGGTGAAGGATCGTCTTCATCTTGACCATGAATTCCCCTTCTCTTGGACCTTTTGTAGTTCGACTTCATCCCGTTGACGTTTGGAAACCGATACGTCGGCACACTGACCAGAGACGGCTCTGATACGTTCACTTCCTTTACGCGACCCGCCGTTGTCAAGCGCCTTCCGCGAATTGCAGTTTCGGCTCAAACTCGCATTCCGCGCCTCTGGCATGGCTTTCCGGGACAAGCCGCGATGGCCTGCGCCACCTCATGCGTGGTGTACGGCAACTTCCGCAGCGTCCGTCGTCTTCAGAATATCCCGCGCTCTATCCACCTCCGCTTGGCTGCCGTGCGCCACGATCACGTACTTATCCGACTTTACGGCTGTCTCGTACTTGAGAACGCTGTCTTTGGGTATCCCGATGCTCACAAGCCCTGCCCCCAGAGCGCTCAACCCGCCGACGACGGCCGCTCCTTCCAACGCCCCGACGATCCAAGCCACGAGCGGCCCTGCCACGATGATCGGTCCAATCCCTGGAATGGCGAAAAAGGCCGCTCCGAATAACATCCCCCACAGACCACCCCAGAAGGCGCCCAACTTGCCCCAGTGCTTCATCCGGTCGCCCGTATTATAGTAGCCGACAACGTCCTCCTCAGTGTGATAGCCCTTTCCGACGATGGAGAGCTTCTTCAGGTCGAAGCCCGCTTTCTTAAGCTCCTTCACAGCCTCCTCAGCTTCGGTGTGGCTGTTATAAATAGCGACAACCGAATTCACTGCGCCCATTGTCCACCCTCCTCTTAGCAGGTCGCGTCCTGATGCCGGGTGAAGTCTGGCTCACGGCGCGACCCATCGCGTGGGCCAATGGCGACGTATCAACGCCGCCTCCAACTACGAACTCAACACGTGCAAACCGAATCTCACCGGGACTCATTTCAACGGCGCTTACGCCCGCCACTTGAGCCTGAGGTGATGCACCAGCGTGATGATGAGCGCCGCCAGGGAAACGACGAACAGACTTTTGACGATCCATGCAGCCTTACCCGCGAGGACGCCGAACCCGAGGATGCCGGCGACAATGGCCACGAGGAGGAAGGCGAGCGCGTAGTAAAGCATGATTGTGCTCTTTTTCATGTGGTCGCCTTTTATCCGTGCAGCGGTCTCACCAGTCCGACAATGCATACAGAAAAGCAGGATCTGATCACGGTCATCTGGCAGCGTAGAGCTGTGTTCATCCAAATTACACTTGCAATCCACGATTCTGCCTTGTGCTACCCCGTTGCAACGAGGTCCACCAGGTTAGCGCCTGCCCTTTCATGAGTAGCCGCAGTACCCGGTCGCACCGCTCGGTCCCGTCAGAAAGCTCGCCAATCTTGTGATCGGAAGCCGTCGCTGGCTTCTCTTCGTTGCACTTAACCGCGCGCGTCTCCTCGTCTCGTCGCATCGGAACGTTTGCGTTCGACATGTCCGAACCCTCCTGTGGCTTCCCCGGCAACTCCGCTACCGTACGAGCCGAATTCTTTCTGTGCCTGTCGAAATCTCAATGATGATCTTGTCCTCCCGGGCGAGCCAGCCGATAGCGCGCTGGAGCATCTCCTTGGACCCGCCGAGATCCCGGAACATCCTGCTGGTGCTCGTCTCGCCGTTCTTGTCCAGGTACGACCACACTCGCCCGGCCGTCTCACCGATCATCGACGCCGACGACACTTGCGTCGTTTCCATAACCATAGTCTTGATCCTCCTTTTCACATAGTATCCCACTGGTACATCGCAATGGTCATGCCGCAGAGCGGATAAACCAGCGGTTTGTCCATATTGCTATACGCATCAGGTAGTTACGCCGGTCCTCCGCCAGTCGGCCCGTGCAAGAAAAGACGAGGAATCGGGCCTTGACATCCGATACCATCGGGTGCGGGGTCATGCTCATCCGAATTACCCTTGCAGTTCACAATGCCGCATTGCGCCATCCAGCTCCGGACTGAGCGAGCTGACGGCTGGCGCCGCGTTGCCGAACATCATCCGGCAAGGACGGACTGAGCAACCGAAACCGCCGAGTTGAGCGGCCAACTCGGCCTTCGTGTCAGGGGTTGCCATAACTGACTTCGGAAAATCACTTTTCGGATGGCGGCCCGACCACCCGACAAACCCGCCCCGGGAGTATCCCGTCACACGTTGGCAAAAGCTGGTTCACTGATATTTGTGCGTACAGTAGTTGCATCACCAGCCATTTCGAGTATAATGTGTACGAGGGGCGGTGTCAATGCCCTTACGGAAAAATATTCCGGAGTCCCTCGGAGGTCGCTCGGGGCACCTCTGCGGTTTTCACAAGGAGAATTGGGATGGCTGGCCAAGCCTCTCGAGGAGAAGTTGTGCGCCGCACGAGACAAAGGCGCTGCGATCTTCGCATCCTCAACGCAATCCGTCAGATCATCCGTGCCGTTGACATTGACTCGCGCAAGCTGGCCGTGCAGCACCACGTCACCGGGCCTCAATTGATGTGCCTGATGGCCGTAGTCGAAAATGGGTCCATCACCTCCACGGACGTGGCTAGACGCGTCCATCTCGATTCAAGCACTCTGGTGGGTGTTCTTGATCGGCTGGAAAAGAAAGGGCTTATCCGGCGCGAGCGGAGCCATGAAGACCGCCGCCAGGTCCACCTCACCGCTACGGAAACCGGTCGAAGGCTGGCGGCCAAGACGCCGTTTCCAATGCAGCACGCGTTGGGCGAGAAGCTCAAGAGCATTTCCGCGAGCGAACGCGAGGAAATCGCAAGATGCATGGAGCGCTTGGTCAGCCTCATCGGTGCTGACAAACTTGACGGCGGGCCCATGCTCGAAATAACATCGGTTGCAAGGGCAATCAAGTGACACCCATGCCAGCCGGGGCGACTTTGGCAAGAGAGATCAGAGTATTGCTGAAAGGAACGTGCGATTATGGCTGTTCAGGTGAATGAAGAGAATGAAGGAAGAGTGCTCATCGTCCATGTCAGCGGCAAGCTCACGACGGAGGACTATGAGCATTTCGTGCCTGAGGTCGAGCGGCTCGTTGCGAAGCACGGGAAGATTCGAATGCTGTTTGAAATGCACGATTTCCACGGTTGGAAGGCCGGCGCTCTTTGGGAAGACACCAAGTTCGCCGTCCATCACTACCGGGACATCGACCGTCTCGCCGTTATTGGCGAGAAGAAGTGGCAGAAGGGGATGACAACGTTCTGCGGGCCTTTCACAAAGGCTGAAATCCGTTATTTCGAGCACAGCCAGGCTGGCGAAGCGCGTGCCTGGTTGCAGCAGGAACCGAGCGCGCCGAAGTAAGCGCTTCCCGGCGAGCCATCGTCGTGAACCCGGCGAAGGACATCGTCTTGTCTTTTTTCCGGGATGGTCAATCTACATGGATTAACGCCCAAAGGCGATAGAAGTGGTTTCATTCTTGAGACGTTGGGGCCTGTTGCCCGCTGAACCGGCGCACTTGCGTACCGTCGGGCGAATGGTCCTGCTGGCAGGCTTGGTTGGTGTGGTGGCGGGACTGGGAGCCGTGGCGTTCCAGTTCCTGTCGCACCTCGTGCTCAAATACGGCCTGGAGTTCTTCGCCGGCTACAGTCCAAAAGGCCCGACAGGCGAATGGAGCATCTTCCCGGACATCCGTCCGATCTTCGGGGGCTTCTCGCCCTGGCTTCTGCTGGCTGTCATCACAGCCGGCGGACTGCTTTCAGGGTTCATCGTCTACACCCTGGCGCCGGAGGCCGAAGGACACGGCACAGACGCTGCCATCAAAGCCTATCACAAGGGCCGAGGCATCATTCGACCCATCGTGCCCCTGGTGAAGATTGTTTGTTCGGCGCTGACGCTTGGCACAGGAGGTTCCGGCGGGCGAGAGGGTCCCATCGCCCAGATCGGAGCGGGGTTCGGCTCGTACATGGCCCGGCTGCTGAAGCTGTCTGAACACGAGCGTCGGATGCTGCTGGCCGCCGGCTTGGGTGCGGGCATTGCCGCGATCTTCAAAGCGCCGCTGGCCGGCGCGATCTTCGCCATCGAGGTTCTCTACCGCGACGAGGACTTCGAGGCCGAGGCGCTGATCCCCGCCTTCATCTCCTGCACGGTCGCCTATTGCGTCTTCGGACTGATCGCCCTCTACGGCTTCGGCACCGGGTCGGGTTTCGCACCGCTGCTGGCTGTCCAGCCCGGCTTGAAGTTCGACAAACCCGCGCTGCTCCTGCCGCTGACCATCCTCGCGGCGGCGATGGTCATTGCCTCGCTGCTGTACGTGCGCTGTTTCTACGGAGTCGTGAACCTCTTCAAGCGCTTCAAGGTCCCGCCGCACGTGAAACCCGCGATCGGCGCCCTTGCCACAGGAGTTTTCGCGTTGGGCGTCTTTCGCGCCCTGGTGTATTTCGGGCCGGAGGCGCAGGGGGATTCGCTCAACGTCCTCTCCTTCGGCTATGGCATCCTGCAGAAACTGCTCGACGGTCAGTTCCATCACAACATCATGGGTGCCGTGGTGGTGCTCGGCGCCATCGGAATCGGCAAGATTCTGACGACCTCCCTGACCATCGGCTCGGGTGGGTCCGGCGGTGTCTTCGGACCGAGCATGGTCATCGGCGGAACCCTCGGCGGCGCCGTCGGTCTGCTCCTCCAGTACTGGATGCCCACGGTCGTCGTGCGTGTGGACGTGTTCGTCATCCTTGGCATGGCCAGCTTCTTCTCCGCCGCCGCCAAAGTCCCCGTCAGCACCATCATCATGGTCTCGGAATTGACCGCCGGCTATGAGCTTCTGATCCCGGCGATGTGGGTCTCCGCCTTCGCATATCTACTGAGCCGCGGGTGGTCCATCTACCGCGAGCAGGTGCCCTCCCGCATGTACTCCGATGCGCATCGCGGCGATTTCGTCATCGGCATTCTCAAGGGGATGACCATCGGCAACATCTGGAAGCCCCCGGCTCAGCCGCCTGTGGCTTTCCCGTTCGACGCGCCGCTCACCAAGGTCACCGACTCGATCCCCCTTACGACGCAGACGGTGTTCCCCGTCCTGGACAAGGCCGGCAAGTACTTCGGCTTGCTTCACCTGAACCAGATTCGGCGCGTCATTTACGAAAAGGAAGTCGGACAACTGGTGATCGTCGAGGACAAGCGTCCGAATGAGCACCGCGTTTCACAGTAAGTATTGGGCGCACGAGCTGATGCTCCGGGGAGCAATCATCCACTTCGGACAGCTTGAACCGAAGCAGACGGCCGACGCGGTGCGACGGCATGCTCTTCGCCGTGACCCACCGGTAAACCGAGTCCTTGGCTACGCCGAGGTGGGCCGCAACCTCGTCAACGCCCACCCATCGTTCTCCTGGTGTCATACTTCTCCCGCCTATCCATACCAATGAGATGCGGCTTCAGCCTATGAGAATGGACAAGAGCATAATGCGCGCCGGGCGGGATGTCAACGGCGTACTGGCGCAAGTGCGCCACGAGGTCGTCGTTCTCCCCTTTCCACGCTGCAGCCAGGAACCCGCAGGCGTTTGATTTCGAACCTGGTTACGCTTGATACTCCGAGCGGGACGCGAACTTCCGAAAATCGAGTTGTCGTAAGTCCTTGTGCCGCAGTAAGCGAAAAACTGGGAACTGATTCGGGGAAGTTCCCAGCTTTCGGAGAAAGAGAGAGAAACGGGGGCGTTTTCGGGGCCGCTGGAAGCGAAAACGGACACACCTCGTTCCCAGCTTTGGTGGCTCCAGCTGCGGTACGTCTGCGAAAACTCGCGTAGTTATTGGCCTAGAACGCGCAAGGCCCGCCGAGGTCGTCGGCGGGCCTTGCTTCCCGGAGAGCGGTTCTCTCCGGTTTCAAATTGAAGGGAACGTATCTGTAATCGAACTATTCTCTGTTTTGTGGATAACTAGGACGTGTTGTAAACCACAGACGGGCAGGCGGATAGGATAACGAATTTTGGGTTCGATTACAGGATTGCTTGGAAGAGCAGCGAAAATCTCGAAATTGCGTTGATCAAGTTCCCAGATGCGCCCACATCAGGTTGCCAGATCTACCCACCCCATGCGATGGCCGCCGCGCTGTCTTGCCTTCGCTCTAGCGGGGTGCAAGAATATAAGCACGGCTAACGCGCTGGCGCCTCGGGGTCTTCCAAATGACATCCGTCGCTGCCATCCAGATAGACAGCCTTCGACTGCCATCCCCGCTCCAAGAGGAACTGCTTGCGGGAATCATAACCACGGTTCGAGAACACAAGAATGAAGGGTGCCTGCTGGCAGATCGACACAATGCTTGAGGCGGTCAAGAGGAAATCGCGGCGCGCGTTGTTGGTGAGTTCCGTACAACAGGCCGCATCGGGAGAACCATCGGCAAGGCGCACACGGCATTCAAATCCCGAACCGATCTGGCGGACGGCCTCAAGCACCACCGGTCCGTGAAAGTGTCCGGGCAGCGTGACCCGTTCGCCAATTGGGAATTGGTCTGAGTTCATGGCCGCCTGCCCCTTGATGCCTTCCCATGTTGCGCCGCACGTCTCGGATTCGTAAGGCGGGCCTCAAGCCATACGTCTATCGCTTCCTTTCGGAAACGCCAGTGTTTGCCGACCTTCTGGCCAGGCAACGAACCTTCCTGCGCAAGTTTGTAGAGCGTTGACTTCGATATCTTCAGGTAACGTGAAAGCTCACCTATCGTCAGCACTTCGTCGACGGATTTGGGCACGAGGCATCTCCTCCGCAGAGGGAACTGCCGGGCCGCATTTTGGCGATGCAGATTTTCGCAGTTCTTACCTGTTGCTGTCAAGACCCTGGCAGGGTACTGGCAAGTCATGGTCGCACGCAACCACGCTACCAAGACGCCTGTCTCGCCGGCAATGGTTGGCATCCGAGACCTCACGGATGGAGCTTCTTGAGAACCTCCTGTCTCTCAACCATGCGCGAGTCACCAAAGGTGCCTCGGGGTCTGAGCGTGCGGGACATGTGCGACGTTTCTGTGGAAGGTGCGTTTGGTACTCCCAATGGGAATCGAACTCGCGGAAAGACGCCTTGTCGTAACCTGCTGTGCCGCAAGACCCGGATATCTGTGAACTAGCCAGGGGGTAGTTCACAGATTCGGAGAAAGAGAGAGAAAAACGGGGCCGGAGAGAGGTAAGCCGGGGGAAGCTAGTTCACAGATCGCGCGGCGGCACCCGGCGCGAAAACGCGAGAACCCGCGCGAATACTGGCCCATTACGCGCAAGGCCCGCTGCGCGTTGCAGCGGGCCTTGGCTGCCGGAGAGCGGTTCTCTCCGGTCGAGTGGTGACCCCAAAGGGAATCGAACCCTTGTTACCAGATCGAAAATCTGGTGTCCTAACCGCTGGACGATGGGGCCGGATCATTGCCGAACGCCGATCACCGCCGTCTTCGTTCATTCGGCAATCGGCAATCCGCCTTCGGCGGACAAGTCGGAAATTGGCATTCAAGTGAGGGTGGTGGGACTCGAACCCACGGCCGCAGGATTAAAAATCCTGTGCTCTACCGACTGAGCTACACCCCCGCTTCACGAGAACGTTTTATGTTATCAGAAGGGTCGGGCGTTTTCAAGAAACGCCGTCCCCGGGCTGGCTTCAGGAGGGATGAAAGCTGAAGGATGGAGACGGCTGATGATCACCCGTCGTTCTTCCGCCTTCATCCTTCATCCTTGACCCGTACTCCGCCGACCTCGATGTGCGCGCGGAGGATTTCGCCGACGGCGGCGGCGTGAGCGAACGCGCCTTGCGGGGTATGCGGCGCGATCCCCTGGAAGAGTTCGCTGATCTGCCCGAGGCAGCCCTCGCGGAGATATTCCGCAAGGAGCGGCTGAAGACAGACCGCGGCGCGCGCGCCGGCGCGGGGCGTGCGGCCGTGCACGCGAAAAACGGCATCCACGTACGCCCCCAGCAGCCAGGGGAAGATCGCGCCCTGGTGCCGCGCGGCGGCGCGCTCGAGGGCGCTGCCGGCGTACTTCGGCTGGAAGGCCTTGTCCTCCAGCGACAGCGTCCGCGGGCCCGGCGGCGCCAGCAGCCGTTTCTCGAAGGCCGCCAGGACGCCGGCCGCTTGCCGCCGTTCCAGCAGGTCGCTGGAGAGCGAGAGCGCGAAGATCTGGTTCGGCCGGATGGCCGGGTCCACCGCGCCGGACGGCAGGTCAATGACGTCGTAGAGGCATTGCTCAGCCGCGTTCCAGAACCGGTCGCGGAAGGAGCGGCCCGCCAGTTCGCGGAGCGCGGCGAATTGCTGCGCCCGCTGCGGCTCGTTCCGGCGCGCGGCCCAGCGGGTGAGCAGCCCCAGCGCGTGATGCCAGAGCGCGTTGACCTCGACGGGTTTTCCCGCGCGCGGCGTCACGGGCCAATCGCCGAGCGTCGCGTCCATCCAGGTCAGCGCGCGGCCCGGATCGCTCGAAATGAGCAGCCCGTCGGCCGCGAGGCGATAGCCGTTCTCCGACGCCTTCTCGATCGTGCGCCGCACGAGCGACTCGCAGCCGGGCTGCAGCCGATCGCGCAGGAAGTCCCAGTCGCGCGAGTGGTCGAGGTAAAGTTCCGCGGCGCGGATGAACCAGAGCCACTGGTCGCCGGCAGCGTCTTCGCCGGGCGCAAGCAGTTCCGCGAGCGCGCCGTCGAGGAAGTCCTTCGCCTGGATGAGCCTCCGCGTGCAGAGCAGGATTCCCGGCAGCGCGATGAGCGCCATGCGCAAGTTGGCCCGCCGCGCTCCTGGCGGGTCCGCATGCGGCTCGGGATAGGCGGCTACGATCCTCGTGCGACCCGCATCGGCGGCAACGAACGCGTCAGCCGCGCGAGCCAGAATGCGCGCGGCGGGATCGTTCTCCAGGTCCGGGATTCGCAGCGCGGCGCGGCGCTGGCGCTCGCGCGCTTCCAGGATCTCCGCCGGATCGCCGATCGCTTCGATTCCAGCGGCGAGCCAGGCCGTCCGGCCGGGCGCCAGGTCGAACGTCAGCTCGCACGGGCTGAAGAGGTCCTCGACGCCCTCGAGCCCGAGCGCGATGTCCCACGGGTGCTGGAAGCGGTAGTACCAGACAGCTTCCGGCTTGACCTCGGCCCGGCCGAACTGGAGGAACATCCTCGGGCAGCCCGGATAAGGCCCGATGGACACTGCGCCGCCGTCGCCCCCGCCAGACGGAGGGCGGGCAGGCCGGAGCGCGAGGTCGGCCCGGTCGTTGGAGCGCGTGAGCGCGTCGGCGTCGCGGAACGCGCAGAGCGGGCGCACCTTGAGCCGACAACGAGCGGAGGGGGAAGCGGCATCGAGCGTCCAGCAGTTCACCACGCAGCGTTTGCCGTGCGGCATGAAGAGGCGGCGGGTGAGCGCGGCGGCGGGCAGTTCGAACCGCCACTCGGGAAACGGATCCGCGCGGAACCGCACGCAGTGCCGGAACCCTTGCGGATGGCGCGCGCCGACGTACTGGTGGCAGGAAAGCTCGAACAGGGACGAAGGGCGGGAAGGCCCGCCAGACGGAGGGCGGGCAAGCTCGCCGCTTTCAATATCGAGCGCAACGTCGAGCGCGGCGAGCAGCAGCATCGGCCGGGCGGCCGGCTCGGCGCCGGCGATGAACAGCCCGTGCTGCCGTCGCGTATTCGGGCCGGCGACCGTTCCGGAGGCGGAATCGCCCAGACCGTTGGTCTCCAGCCACTCGATGACCGCGCTGCGCTCGGGGCGTTGGATGACGGCGGGCCCCAACTCCAGCAGCGGCGCGCCGCCATCCGATTGCGGATTGCGGGGCTTGCGCGCCGGAGGCGGGTGAGGCTGCGGAGCGACGGGCGATTGGTCACTCGTCATTGAAAATCATGCCTGCCGGGGCTTTTGTCATAACACGCTGATACATAATTGCTTGCGACACATTGGGTTCGTTTTTTCAAATCACCTTTTGCGCGTTGTCTTCCTGCCCGCCGCCATCTTGCGACTTCTCGTTCGTAGGCGCGGCCGGTTGCCGCGGCAAAGTGAGCGCCACTTCGCGTCCTCTTTCTTCGCCAGCCTCACGAGTGATGAATACCCGCCAAACAGCCGGCAGGCAAGCTGAGTGCTGAATACTGAAGGCAGCATGGGATGCGGTTTGGGCCGTTCGGCCCTGAGCCGTTCGACTCTGCTCACGGCCCTGAGCCTGTCGAAGGGCTCACGGCCGAAGGGCTTCGCCCGTTTAGCGCGCCCCCGCGCGCGCTCATTCTGCGCTCAATACTCAGTACTCGGTATTCTACACTCATCCGCCCTCGGCCTTCGCTGGGCGGCATTATACCATAATAGTTCTTATATGTCAACCGGCGTACTGCCCTTTTCACGATGCGGGGATAAATCGGGACACAATATAATTACGATAATTATTTTGTGTCCCGATTTAGCGCCATTTATGGTGTCCCCGGAACTTCCGAACCCGGAAAAATGTCATCCCTTTCATTACCCTGATCTCATTTGCCAAGTGCATTGTTGCGTATACACATGATGCTTCCGTCGTGATATCGAAATATCTGGTCGATTCCATTTGGACCTAGGACCTCCGAATACACAGTGGCTTCCTCGATTTCACGGTGACACTTCTTGAGGTCAGACGCCTCAATGATTCGATCGACGTACCTCGAGGCAAACTCGTCGCCACCGCTTCTTTCCCAAAGCGTCACGATGTCGTTCGCCATTTTGCGCCGCACTTCTTGCGGGCAGTCCCAATTCCTCCAATACGCCTCAACGGAGCGAATGGTCCAAGGAGCCCCAGTATATCTGCCCTCGGCCCAGGTATAGGTAAGGAAGCCGAGTTCATTGATGGTAAAGCTATATTCATACGGTCTGTAGCATTCTCGCCAGATCGGTTGTGACCTGGCACCCTTCTCTTCGAGGATGTCACTCAAAACCGTCGCCGATACCTTTTGAGTGCGAAAAAGTCCGAAGAAGAGTTTTGTTGTACGCAGCCTGCCTGTACAAATGTCCACATCGACCCATCGTCGTACAATCGGATCCTTCTCCGTGAAAGTGCAGTATAAAAGACCACCAATGGCTACAAGCGCAGCAATGCCCGTTAGAATTAGAAGCGTCCTTCGCGTTCTCATCCTGACGACTGGTTCCTATCTTGAGTTCCGGGAGTTCCGGGGACACCATACATAACTATTTATGTCCCGGGCGCTTCGGTCCAGGTTTCTGCCTGCGCAGGAGACGGCCGGCGAGCCTTTCCAGTTTTGCGATGAAACGCTCGTCTCCCAGCGGCCGGCCGGTCCGCTCATGCTCCCGAAGGCTCTTCAATATGGCTTCATCGTCCCGCATCCGCAGGAATTCCTTCCAGTCCTCGACGCGTCTCAACAGCGGCTTGGACTTCACTAGCGCGTCATCGCGCCGCTCGACATGCGCCTTCGCGCTCGACCAGCGATAATCCCACGCGCTGCACACCAGCCGCGCGCGAACCGGATTCCTCTCGATGTAGCGCGCCGCCGCCATCAGGTGTTTCTCGTCCATCGGGAAGGAGGCGAAACGCCCCTGCCAGAGATGCCCGCGCCAGTCCTCGCGGAAATTCACCCTTCGCGTATACCGGCGATGCGCCTCGCCGATC
>Ga0181524_10000698_pt1 | contig 40279 bp, 38 predicted proteins | sample PEATcosm2014_Bin_34_FD_119761 | JGI IMG/M metagenome (GOLD analysis project Ga0181524, IMG submission 119761) | Peatland microbial communities from MTU Mesocosm Facility, Houghton, MI, USA - PEATcosm2014_Bin05_60_metaG | ecosystem: Environmental > Terrestrial > Soil > Wetlands > Peat | place... | reverse complement strand
TGTTTCAGGACATTACCCATCCGTGGCGCACCTTGCCCGAGGGAGTCAGGTCGAGCTGGCTGACGAATTCGAGCGAGGCAGGCACCTTATGGTCCGAGAGCCGGCGGCGGCAATGCCGGAGAAGGTCTTCGCTTGTTAGGGGAGGAGTGCCGTTGCGCAATTGGACCTCGGCGTGGATGGTCTCGCCGAGCTGTGGATGCGGGCGGTTTGTCACACGCGAACGCAGCACTGCCGGGTGCTGATCCAGCACGGCCGCGACCTCCTCCGGGAAGACTTTGAGTCCGGCTACGTGGATTACGGAGGAGGCACGGCCGTCCAGCACGATGCGGCCCGCCAAGTCGCGGTGCGCGAGGTCGCCGGTCAAGAACCAGCCGTGGCGCAGGACTTCCTCGCGGCGGCGGGGCGGACTCAGGTAGCCGGAAAACATGCCGGGGCCGCGCAGGACGAGTTGCCCCGTTTCGCCTTGGGGCACCGGTCGAAGGGCCTCGTCCACCAGGGCCGCCTCGAAACCCGGGAGTGGGCGGCCCACGGCCTCGGGATGCTCGGCGGCCTCATCGAGGTTGGTGATCGGCAGCCCCACTTCAATGATGCCATAGCCTTGTGCGACCGGCACGCCGTAGCGTGTCAGGAAATCCCGCGCGGCCTGGGGATCAAGCCGGCTGGAAACGGACATGACCCGCTTCAGGGTGGCCGGCAAGGGGCGTCCCGACCCCTCGCCGGTGAGCAAGCGGACGTGCATCGGGGTTGCGTAAAGGAACGTGGCTTTGTGCCGCAAGGCCGCGTCCAGGATGCTCTCAGCCAGGCAATCGCCGCCGACCACTATGGCCGCCCCGGCCTGAAGGTAGAGGAGGATGGAAACGAAAAAATGATACGCCATCGGCAAGACCCAGAGCACCCTGTCCTGGCAGGTCAGACCCAGGCCGGTGTTGGCGGCGTTGATGCGCTCGAGCACAGCCCGGTGCGTGAGCACCACGCCCTTGGCCGCGCCCGTCGTGCCTGAGGTGGGCCGTACGAAGGCGGCATCCTCGAACGCCGGGGCCAGCGGCACGTCGGCGGCTTCCAGTCGCGTGAAACGCAAGCCAATGCGCCCGGGTAATTCCAGGCCGCGGGTTTTTCCACCTTGGCCTGCGCCGCAGCCGTCGTCCAGGACGGCGCCCAAAGGGACGCGGGCCAACAGGTCCGCCAACTCGTCCGGCTTGAGTTGGTGGTGGATGGGCATGACCGTGGCGCCGCATCCCAGCGCCGCCAGGGCGCCGATAATGAAGGCGCGTCCGTTGCGCCCTCGCACGCCAACTCCGTGGCCTTCGCGCACGTCCAGTCGGGCAAGTTGGGCCCGCAGGGACTCGATTTCGCGCCAAAGGGATTGGTAATCCAAGGAGCCGGCGGCGTCGATGACAGCCGTCCGCCCGGGCCATTGGCGGGCCGCCTGAGAAAGGGTGTCGAAAACGTTCATTGGTTCATCTGGCGCCGGATGGTTTCCAACGCCTGGTCAAGCGGCCGCCCCAGGGCTTGAAAGGCGGCTGCCGTTCCTGCCGCCCATCCGGTAGCCAGCGCCGTGCCGATGACTCGGGCGGAAGTCATCGCCGCCGCGCCGGCCGAAAAGCAACGCCCGGCAGCAAACAAGTTGTCAAGCCCTGCCGGGCGCAGGCAGTCCAGCGCTATTTCATAATAGTCGCGCTCGTCGAAAAAGGCCATATCCGGCCGCGCGGCGTTTCCCCAGCGCTCCATTGGCCAGCAACCCCGGGCCACGCCCAGGGCGGACTTTCGGCTCTTTAGCACGTCCTCCTCCTCAAGTCTGGCGCGGCCTTGAATTCGGCTGCCGGACCGCAGGCCAATCTGCGGGGCTATCGAGGCCAGGCGCGCGCGCCGGCAGGTGGCAGTGTTCTCAACCAGAAAACGATGGAGTCGCAGCACCAGCGCGCGGGCCTCCCGTTCCCAACAGGTGAGTTGCTGCCACAGCGGCCGGTCCGGACTCGCCGGGGGCAGGTTGAGTTTGAGGTCCATTCGCCCATGGCAATTCGTGCCGGGAATCAACGCAAGCCCTTCGCACAGTGGCGGCAGAGAGCCATTCTCGACCGCCCGGCGCAACTCCCGACGCACTTCGATCAAGCCGCATTCCGTCAGGCCGCTCTCGACCTGTTCCAAGGAAAAAACCAATGCGGGCCCCTGGTCGCCGGCTCCATTCTCGACCGCGGCGCCAGCCAAACCGGCGACGGTCCCCTCGCCGCTGCCATCCACCACCGTGGCCGGGCGAAGAGAGAGAGGCTGGTTCCATGCCAGGGCGTGAACTCGCACGACGCGGGCGCCCTCGGTCTGCGCGCCCGCGACCGTCGTGTGGAGCGCCACCGTGATGTTTCCGCACTCCCTCAAGAGGGCGTCAGCCACGCTCCCGAAGACAGCTATGGGGAAAGGCAGCACCCACAGACCCCGCTCCAGGCGCAGCGGTTCGGCGCCGGCAGCGCGCTGTAACCGGCAGGCATATTCCCCCACAAAACCGCCCGCGACCGGGCGCGGTGTCGAGCTCGACGGGTCTCGCAGATAGAGCCCGCAGGCGGTGCCCACCTGGGCGGCGCTGGCCAGTCCGCCCAGAAACCCGTATCGTTCCACCAACACAACCCGCGCGCCTGCGCGCCCCGCCGCCACGGCCGCCGCCACTCCCGCCGCGCCCGCCCCGACAACGAGCACGTCGCAGGAGAGGCTGGCAGGGCCTGTTGGGGACGCTCGAGTCACTGGGTTTGCCCTCTCCTGTGCCGGCCGTAGCCGCGGGTATCAGGGTGGATCACGTTCGCAGGAGCCGGGCTTGCAGTCGAGAGGGGACTGCCGGCCGCTGCCGGCCAGCTCTGCCATACAGCAGGCGATCGTGGCGACCGAGGCCAGATTGCTGCGAGTCAAGTGCGAGGGCGGCACCCGGACGCCAAAAGTGCGCTCGCCATAGAGCAGCAACTCAAACAGCGCAAAGGAATCGATGCCGGTCTCGGCCAGCGGACTGTGCTCATCGAAAGCGGTTCCTTCCGCCACGAAATTCGTCCGAGCAAACTGGCAGAGTTGCTCGGCGATGGTCTTCGTGTCCTGCGGCGGGGTCATAAGGCGGCCGCTGCAGGATTCCCCGGGGAGTAGTTGCCGTGTCTGGTCACAGCGGGGATTATGGGCGGCATTGGAATCGAGTCAAGTCCGGGCCCGCTCTCACCCAGGGTCAGTAGCCGTCGAAATTGTTGTGCCGGTGGCCGGTCCGCGCCATTCGGCGTTGGGAGAAGTTGATAACCCAGGAGGCGATGTTCGCGTGAGTCAACGGCATGGGCAAACGGGACACGATTGAAGGCAGGCTGTAGAAGGCCCGGTAGAGCCGGCCAACGTGGTTCTCGAGCGACGCCGGGGTACCGTACGGCGGGCGGACATAGCAGACTTGACCCGGCCAGCGGCCGATTTCCTTTTCGTCGAGAATCCGGCCCTGGCTCTGCATCCGCTCGTAAAATGGGGTGCCTATTTCGGGGGTCAGGATATTGAAGTAGGCCGCCGGGACCTTGTGCTCGTGAAGGAACTTGAGGGTCGCGCCGAAAACGTCCTCGTCTTCGCCATCCCAGCCAAAGATGAAGTTCAGGGAATAGCTAATGCCTCGCCGGCGCAGGTTGGCCAGCATCTCGCCGTACTGGCGCGTCTTGTTGAACGTCTTGTTCATGCCGGCGAGGGTTTCCTGGCGGATGCTCTCCAGGCCGATATTCAGGTGCAACAGGCCGCTCCGCTGGGCCAGGTCCATGAAGGCGGTGTCGCTGCAAAGATATGCGGGCCAAAGCGCGGACCAGCGCAGCCGCAGCCCTATCATCGCCTCCATGAGTTCCATCGCGTGGCTCCGCTTGCCTCCAAAATTGCTGTCACCGAAGAAAATGCTGCGCGAGCCGCAGCGCCTGATTTCCTCGATGACTTCCGGCACCGGCCGGCAACGATAACCCTCACCCAGCAAAAACCGTTCGGAACAGAATTCACACCGGAAGGGACAGCCCCGCGAAGAAACGATGGTGTGCGTCCTGAAGGGGCGATAGCGCGCCAGGTTCATCAGGTCGTAACGCGGCAGCGGCAGGCCGGCCAGGTCGGGAAGCGGCTCGGCTCGGTAAAGCCTCCCCAGCCGTCCCTGAACAGCGTCCCCCAGCATCTTCGGCCAGAGGGTCTCGGCTTCCCCAACGCCCACGCCGTCGCAATGTTCGCCCGCTTCCTCGGCGTGAAAGAACGCATGGGGTCCGCCGAGGATGACGGGTACGCGGCGCCGGCGGAACTCATCGGCGAGGTCGTAAGCCCGGTACGAGCTTAGAGTCCGGGCGCTGATGGCGACCAGGTCGAAACGACCGTCAAAACGAACCGGGTCCAACTGCTCATCCACCAGTGTTGTCTCCCAGCCTGGCGGGGTCAGGGCGGCCAGATAAGGCAAGGTCAAGGGCACCACGCACCGGTGGCGGGCCTTGAACACGGTGCGGTCCCCCTTCGAGCCATAGTGGGATGGCTGAATGATGAGAAGCTTGTGCGCCATGGGCCGCGGTCGTCGTTCCAACGCTTGATGATTCTCGAGTTCGCCAGGCCCACGGCTGCCGCCTGCCCGCCGCCAACGCCCGGGGCCCGCTTCCTACAGACTGCGCGACATCCCGCCTCGGGGCAAGCTGGAAAACCCACGCGCGCCCGCGCGGGGGCGCGTCACACGCCCGGATTGTCCGGCCTTTTTGCCTCACTTTTATATATCCACATATATACTGGGGAAGCACCTTCGTTGCCTTCGCTTCCTTCTGTTTAAACCCTTTACGCCTCCCGGTTTGCTCCGGGCAGAATCATCCGCACGACGCCGTCCACCAGCTTCATTTCGTGAAAGTTGATAATCAACCCGAACCTCTATGGCCGCGCCAATGGCAAGGTGGCTCAACTCATCAGCTTTCTTGAAAAGTGGGTGCATGCGAATGGTGTACACCAAGGAAACGGAGAAAACGAAGAATCTTGTCCTGCGCCCCCCGAGCGGGCCTCGCACCTCTGCGCTCAGTAAAGCCGGCCGCGGAAGATTTCGATCACGCTCACCACTCCGCCGGCCCAATAGCACGAGGGAAGGAAGCGAAATGCCCTCAACCCCCGGTCATAGATGAGCCTGACCGGGTGGGCCGGAATGTTTGGGTCGTAGGCCTCAAACTGGAGTTCTCGCTCCGACTCGGCTATGCCGAACAACAGGAGCCCGTGGTTGATCGTGACGCGGGGGAAACGAAAGAGATGGACCGTTGGCGCCGACCCCTGGCGCACCCTCTGCTGCAGTTGTCGAGCCATCCGCTCCTGCTGCGAGCCCCAAACCGGAAACACCATGCGCCAGTGGCTGCGCAGAAAATAGGATTGCCAAGGCCCGCCGCATTCGGCTTTGAGCAGCGGTTCGCGGGCCCGGCTAAAGGCCCGCAATCCTTCGTAGCCCGGAATCACAATTCGTTGCCCATCCCCGCTCCTCCGGCGAGGATTGCGCGAGACGACTTGACGGATGAGCCGGCGATAAACCTCCGTTTCGGCGGCCGGCAAAGCCGGGTCAAAACGGGCATGATAAAGGAACTGCCGCGCCGACCTCACCACCACGAAGCAACGATGGGAATAGGCGGGCGCCGGGTGATTGCGCGAAACCGTCGTCCCGCCGCTCGCCGGGTCAAAACGGTATTGCCAAACCAACTCGTTGGCAAAAGCGAATGTGTCTCGCTCGAACTCAAAGGGGCCGGCAGGGCGGTCTGGCGAAAGACTCATCTCTCTTGTTGGCCCGTGCCGCCCAGCGTGATTTCCGCCGAGAGCACCTTGACGCCCCCGACAAACGCCGAGGCCTTGGCCTGCACCAAAGGACCCAAACGACCCGTAACACACGCCTCCAACCGCACCGTCTCCCCCGGCCGGGCCGAACCAAGGATTTTGACCGCGCGGAGCGCAGTAAGTTTCAGTCCGGCCAAGGGCCGAACCTCAGGGTCATTCTGCGCCACCACCCCGGCCAACTGAGCGGCCGCTTCGACCAGCAGCACGCCTGGCAGCAACGGTTCCCCCGGCAAATGGCCCCGCAGGCACGGTTCATCGCCGCGAACCAGATACTCGCCAACGCCTCGCTGGCCGGGAACCAGGCTCACCAGCCGGTCCACGAAGCGAAACTCCGGGCCATGAGGCAGCGACTTGAGGGCCTCCTGCAAGGCATCGGGCTTGGCAGTCATCGGCGCAAGGGTTCAACTACGGTAACGTCCGACGCCAGGTTCGCCTGGAACAGCTCCGGGCTGAGCGCGGTATTGAGCGCCACGTTGGCAAAATCGTTGCGCAGGCTCGAGCCGTCGGCAAATCTCATCTCGGTAACCGCCATCGAGAAATCGTTGGTGCGAAAGCCGATCAGGACCCCGCTGATGAATCTGCGGGCCGAAGCGCTCCTGGGCTCAAGCATCACCTGCAAGGTCGAGTTTGTTTCCGTCGTCGACAACACGCGAAAGTGTTCTTCCACCGAGGCTCGATCCCGGGGGAGGCTGGCCTCCAGCAACGCCAGCGCGTCCTTCACCGGGCCCGGCGGCGCGCCGTTGAGCGGATATTTCTCAGCCCGCTTGAGCCGCGGGTAGATGATGAGCAGTTGGTCCGGTTGGCGCAACACGATGGTCTGCGCCGGATGGCCCAGCTCCCAGCGAAACCGGCTCCCTGCCACCCAGACCTTGCCCGTCGCGACCAGCGGCTCAACCAGCACCTTGAGCGAGCGGGTCTGCGTGAAGTCGGCCGACCAACTCTGAAGGTTGGTCTGGGCCGCAAACCACCGGCCGAAAAGCCCCTCGACCTTGGCCGCCTCAGCCGCATTAGCGAGGGCAGCCGCCAGACACAACGCCATGCATAGACAGAGCGGCCCCCCCCGGAGGCGCGCTACCCGTCGTTTGGCCAGATGGAAACGAATTGATACCATTGGTCTATATCCTGGCGAACCGCCGGCTCCAATGCACGCAGGATTTGCTGGGTCAGTTCCCGGCGGGCTTCGCGGTTGCCCAAGGCCCTGCGGTCATAGCTGAACTCGGGCAACACTTTCACGGCGTAGCCTGCCGGCCGGCGCACGATTGTCACCCCGATTAACGCGCAGCCCGACGCCCGCGCCAATTCCGCCGCCGCCGCCGGCGCCTCGAACCGCCGGCCGAACAATTCCACCTCGACACCGCCCCGTGCCGGCGGGCGATCCAACGATAGCGCCAGCGCGCCGCCGGCCTCGAGTCGTTTGATGACCTCGATGAAGGCGAAACTGTCCTGGCCAACGATCAAGGTCTCCACCCCGCAACGCCTCCGCAACGCCGCACGAAGGTCGGTCAGGCCGTCGTCCGGTTCGGCCTGGGTGAGAATCGTCAACGGAATGCCCAGTTGCGCCAGCAACAAGCCGCCATGCTCCCAGTTGCCGAGGTGGAGCGTGACGAGAATGACGCCCCGTCCGCGTTGGCAAGCAGTCCGGATGATCTGCAACTCACTGGAGTTGGTCAACCACTCCCGCACCGGCGCTCCGCTCTCGACACGCCATAGGTCCACCAGTTTCAAGGCAAAATTACGATAGAGCCGGCGGGCGGTCCTCTCTGCTGCCAAGCGGTCGCCGGCGAGGACGGGCAGTAGATTGCGCACTACAACCTGGCGACGCTGCCGCCGGAACAGGAAATAGACCTCCGCCACCGCCACGCCCAGGCCCTTTATCAACCCCGTTGGCAGGAGTCGCACCACGGCCAATCCGAACCGCCACAGGCCGGCGCGGTAAAAGGCAGAAGGGGCCGTGCCGCTCCTTTCGGCTCCGGGGCGGGGACCGCGGGCTTTGGAGGTTCGACTCAACGCTGCCCACCACGCCGGGAGCAGGAACACCGAGAAGAGCATATTGGCTCCAATGCCGAGGGCACACACCTTGCCCAGGCTGGCCATGCCCGGATTGCTGGAACAGCCCAACGAGCCAAACCCGGCCATCGCCGTGCCCCCGCACAGCAACAGCGCGCGCCCGATGGAGCCTCGAACCAGGCGGCAATCCCCGCCATGGCGGCGCAGGGCCAATTGCATGAAGATGCTATAATCCACGCCCGTGCCCAACATCAGCGGCAGGGCCATCAGGTTCAGCAGGTTCCAGGACCAACCGGCTACGGCCATCGTTGCCAGCAAACACAAGCCGCTGAGCAGCAGCACCGCCAGGCCCAGAACGATCTCGACCGGGCGCCGGAAAGCCAACCAGAGAGAAGCCAGCACCAGAAACGCCATCGGCGCCACCACCTGCCACAATCTCGCCTGCACCCGTTTGAGCGTTGTGCTTCCGAGCAATTCCCACCCGGAAAGGAAGGCCTGGTTTTGTGACAGGCGGCAAGACAGGTCCTCCAGGGCCAAGGCATCCACCCGGTTCGTCGCCGGATAGATGAGGCCCACCGCCAGCAGTTGGCCGGGGGTCCGCGCGACGAACCGTTTCAGCAGCCATTGGCTCGCCGCGTTGGTCGGCCAAACCACGCCGGCGGCTGCGCCGGCCCGCGCCCAGGTCCGCACCAATTCCTCCGTCAGGACCAAGGCGTTGGTGCGGAAGCCTTCACACAAGGCCGCCTCCCGCAACACTGCCCCTTGCCGTCCCAGCACCGCCGCAGTCGCCCGGTTGGCGGCCTGCAACTCGGCCCGCGGCCAGAGCGCAGTCGGCAGCAAATACCCTCCGATGACCCGATGCGAAACCGCGCCGTTGAGCAATCCCTCGGCCAAAGTCAGGTGTTGATACACCTCGGCTTCCGACCGGCCGCACAGGACCAGCAAGAGGGGGTCTGGCGGCAGCCCCGTTTCCAACTTGATTTCGTCCAGCGTCCTCTCCGCTTCGCCGCGTTGCGGCCGGAGTGCGTTGCCGGTCTTATCCAGCCCTGGCCGGTGAACGGACAATATGGCGCAGGCGGTGAGCATCAGGAAAACAGTCGAGATCAGCGGGAGTCCCGGCTTCCAGCCGGCGCTCCGCCGCCAGCCCCGCCTCTCCTCCCCCGCGGATTCCAACGCCGGTTGCAGGCCAATCCTGCCATCCGGCCCTTTGGGCGGGATGAAATAGGAAAGCCAGCCCGCCGGAGTTTCATTCAAAGGAGGCCTCCGGCGCTCGGGAAAAAGCGGCGGCAGGTAAATCATTACCATGACCAGGGCAGCCAGGCCGACCCCGATCGCCACCAGTGTGCCCAACTGCGCCAGACCGGGCAATCCGCCCAGGTTCAGCACCAGGAAGGCGCTCATTGTAGTGATGGCCGCCCATAGGATACTCGGGGCGATGGCCCGCCGGATTTCCGGCACGCTCAGTTGCGGGTGCGACACCGCCTCCTGGTAGTGGACCACGGCATAATCTACCGCCAACCCCAGCAGCACGGCCGCAAACCCCAGGCTCACCACACTGATCGTTCCCAACACCAGCCCCCCCAGCGCCAGCGTCGCCGCAAGAATCAACGCCAGCATCGTCAAGAGCCAGAGCATCGGCAGCCAGCGCCGGTGCGCCAGCCAGAACAGCAAGGCGATGATCGCCGACGTCCCGACCACCGAACCGCTCATGTCGTGCTGCATGCTCCTGGCGATTTCGGCCACGAAAACCGGCCGTCCCGTGTAGTGAACCGCCACCCCCGCCCACTCCTCCCTGGAGGCCCCGGCCCGCAAGCCCTCCACCACCCCCTGGATGGACCTCAGCCAACTTTCACACGACCGGTAGCTGCCCAAATCGATGGCCGATTGCACGAACAACAAGCGGAAGTTCCCTTCGGAGGAAGCGAACATCTGCTGCCCCTGCCCAGTTGTGAGGCCGCTCAGATTGGTCAGCGCCGGCATATCCAGCAGGTCGAAGGGATCGACGGCGCGCCGGGCCAGGTCCAACGGCGACACGGAAGTCCTGAGTTCTTCCTTGGTCCGGGCCAGCACCGCCTTGAGTTGGCCGGCCTCCAGTCGATTGGTCAGCGACCCAAAAACTTCCGGCGGTTGGTTGAGCCAGAGACAGCCCAGTATTTCGCCCATCTGCGCCGGGTCCTCCATCCAGGGCGGCTGCCAGGACACCCCTGCCACAAGGTCTGTCTGCCGGCGCAAGCGGGCGGCCACCGCGCTCGCCAACCGCTCCGCCCGGTCGCCCGCCGGGGCGCGGAGCGTCACCACCAATTCCCGGGTGTTGGTGAAATGCCTTTCATAGAGCTTCAGACCTTGCACCGCCGGCTCACCGGGCGGCAGAAGCTCGAGGATATCGACGTCAAAACGGAGCCGCCAGAATCCGAGACAGACGGCCAAGGCGAGCAACCCCCACCACCAGCCTTTGCGCAAGGAACTCACGGCGCCAGAAAGCCTTCCAGGGTTTCTCCTGAACGGGTGTTTTCCAGCCGCCAGCCTCCCCCCGGTTTGGCCTCAAAACGCAGGCCCTTGGGAAGCGGTTCTCCGGCAAGGGCTGCGGGCAGATAAAGCCAGGCCAATCGAGCCGGCGGCCGCCGGCGCCCGCTGAAGGCCCGCCCGCCCAGGGGGAATTGGATGAGCCATTGGCTGCGGGTGGTCTGGACCGAAACCAGCGACATCGGCGTCTTGGCGAACTGGATGAAGCAGCGGCCGTCCTCGTCGCGGGCGACCACGAGGTCCCCGGCCAGTTCCGGAAACCCTCGGCCGGCGCGCCAAAGGGCCTGTCCTTGCTGGACGTGCCAGCCGGCCCCCGAGGCCGCAAACAGGGACGTGGGGGGCGTTTGGCAACCGCCGCAGAGCAACAGGACGGCCAGCAAAACAACCGCGGCCCTTCTGAGGCGATCGGCCAGCGCCGCCCAGTCATTGCCCTTCGGCAGGGCCTCCACCACGATCCATTCCGCCCCTGCCTCGTCGCACCGATGCAACTCGGCATAGATCGCCCGCGCAAAGGCCGGCGGGTCTCGGGGAATCACGCTCACCCTGCCAAAACCCTGTGCCGAGGGAATCCTCGTGTGCGCAATCACGTGGACCTTTGCGCTTGGCGCTCCGCACTCCGCGCTCCGCGCCTTTAACTCCTGCTCATCCTGCCACTTCCAAATCACCAGCTTTGCTCGAGGCGCATAATGTTGCCGCAACTGGCCGGGGCTCTTCAAAACCCCGCCCCCTTCCGACGGGCCCAGCGCCAGCCGGCCGGTGACCGCCAGCAGGGCTTCCTCATGAATCATGCCCGGCCGGAGCAGCCGCGGCGGACTCACCGAAAGGTCCAACACCGTGGACTCGATGCCCACCTGCGATTGGCCCCCATCGACGATGAGCGGAATCTTGTCTCCCAAATACTTGCGAACGTGCTCGGCGCGCGTCGGTGAGAGACGATTCGACGGGTTGGCGCTGGGGGCTGCCAACGGAAAGCCGCACTGTCGAATTACGGCCTGGATGAACGGATGGCTGGGCCAGCGCACCCCGGCCGTCGGCCCGCCGGCCGTAACCACCGGCGGGAGGGCCTCCGAACGCGGCAACACCACAGTCAACGGCCCCGGCCAGAAGGCCCTGGCTAATCTGGCGGCTGCCCCCGGCCACTCGGCCACGCACTGCCGCGCCATAGCGATGCTCGCTACGTGGACGATGATCGGGTTGTGCGCGGGGCGGCCTTTGGCCTCGTAGATGCGCTCGACCGCCCTCGCATCGAAGGCGTTGGCGGCCAGGCCATAGACCGTCTCCGTCGGCAGCGCTACCACCTCGCCCGCGCGCAGCAATGCCGCCGCCCGCTGCACCGCGGCTTGAAAAAGCGGCGGCGTCTCCGTCGACAGAATCTCAGCCCTTTGCTTCCATGCGCTCACCTGGAAGAAGATGCCGGTTCCCGCCCCCCGCCGCAATCTCTGAGCGCATCCGTCCAGGATGAACCGGCACGCCTCACCGTCCTGATTCCAACCCTAATCCTAATCCTGACCGGCAAGGACAACTTCCCTGGCGTGCAAAGGTCTCGGCCAGCGCCACGGCTTGGAGCATCGCTTTGGCCTTGTTGACGGTTTCCTGGTACTCCCCCTCGGGCGTGGAATCGTTGACCCAGCCGCCGCCGGCTTGCACGTAGGCCAGACCGTTCTTGAGGAGGGCGGTGCGGATGGTGATGCAGCAGTCCAGATTGCCGCTGAAAGAGAAGTAGCCGACGCATCCGCCGTAAGGGCCGCGCGCGGTCTGCTCCAGTTCGGAGATAATCTGCATGGCGCGGATTTTGGGGGCGCCGCTCAGGGTGCCGGCGGGGAAGGTCGCGCGCATCAGGTCGTAGAGGGTTTTATCGGGCGAGAGCGCGCCCTCGACTTGGGAGACGATGTGCATGACGTGGCTGTATCGCTCGACCATCATCAGGTCCTTGACCTTGACGGAACCGAAATTACAGACGCGGCCCAAGTCGTTGCGGGCGAGGTCCACCAGCATCACGTGCTCGGCGCGTTCCTTGGGGTCGGCGAGCAATTCGCTCCGCAGCACCCTGTCTTCGTCCGGAGTGGCCCCGCGCCGGCGAGTGCCGGCAATGGGGCGGATTTGGACCCGGCCCTCTTCGCAGCGAACGTGGATTTCGGGGGAAGCGCCGACGAGGGAAAAGCCGTTCAGCTCGAGCAGGAACATGTACGGGGAGGGATTGACCGAACGGGCGGCGCGGTAAACGTCCAGCGGCGAGGCCAGGATCGGCGTGGAGAAGCGCTGGGAACCGACCACCTGAATGATGTCCCCCGAGGTGATGTACTGCTTGGCCTTGAGGACATTGGCGGAAAACTGCTCCCGTGGGACATTGGATTCAAAGGGGACAGCCGGCGCCTCCGGTGGAAGGGCGGCAGGGCGGTGGTCGGCGGGCTGTTCGAGCAGGGCGACCAGGCGCTCGACTTCGCCAACGGCGTTTTCGTAGGCCTCCTCGGGGCTGGAAGCGTCGTCCAGGACGGCGTTGACGAGCACGGTCAGGGTCTGGGCAACCCGGTCGAAAATGAGCAGTTGGTCGGTAATGAGCAAATACATCACCGGCGTCTGCAATTCGTCACGCGGCGGACGCGGCACGACCGGTTCGATGTCGTGGATGAACTCGTAGCCGATGAACCCGACGGCTCCTCCCGTGAACCGCGGCAGGCCGGGCACGGACACGGCCCGGTAGCGATTCATGACGCGCTCGACAACCTCCAGGCCGTCGCGCACGTTCTGAGCGCCGGGGCAAGCCGGGCCGCCGACGACGAATTCCTCGAGGACCCTGCCGTTGGCCAGCACTTGCACCTGGGCGCCGGTTTGCCGGATGACGGCGCGGGGGTTGCACCCGACAAACGAGTAGCGCCCGAGATGTTCGCCCCCTTCAACGGACTCGAACAGGAACGATTCGCCGGGGCCCCGGAGCTTTCGGTAGGCCGAGAGCGGCGTCTCGATGTCGGCCAGCAATCGGCAGGTGACCGGCACGAGATTGCCCTGGGCCGCCAGCTTTCGGAATTCGTCAAGGTTGCTCGGGTTCACGCGCGCAGATTTGGATGAGCTTCCCGTTCTCTTTGGACTCGCCCTCGGCATAGCCGCAGAGGCCCGGGTCCGCCAATCGTGGGTTGCGCAGGCCCAGGCGATGGAGGCGCCAGGCGCCCAGCAAGGTGTAAAAGGCGACCGCAAGGGCGTAGGCGACAATGCCCAGGCCGATGGCCAGCAGCACAGGGTCGCGTTCCCAGTCGGTGAAATAAATCACCGCCGCCCCCACCCCGGCGGTCAGGACCGTTTGTCCAAAGAGGCAGAACAGGTAAAGGGTAATGCTGGTTTCCTGGATGCGCTCGATGTGCCAATCCCGGTAGCGATGCTCGCCCAGGGAACGCATCAGCCAGGCGGACTGAAAATTGCGCGCCGCCACCAGGACGCTGGTCGTGCTGATGACAATGGCGGGCAACGGCCAGAAGGCGAACCCAAAACAAAGCCCCAGGTTGACCGCCATGCCCCAGGTCCACCCCAGCTTCCTGGCGATGGGGTTGCCTTCCAGCACCAGGGTCGGCGTAGCAATCCGGGTGCTCAGAAAGTCTGTGCCTCGCGAAACCAGCAACAGCAGAAAGAGCGTCCCGTAGGTCCGCGTGCCGAACTGGACAAATTCGTCGCTCATTTCTTGCCGTAAATCTGCTCCGGATGCAGGAGCCGCGGCTCGGTGGTCTTCACCGAAGCGCCGCCGTCCTGCATCGAGCGAAAGAAGCAGGACTGGTAGCCCTCGTGACAGGCCGCCCCAATCTGCTCGACTTGAATCAGAAGGGTGTCCCCGTCGCAATCCAAGGCGATGTCCTTGACGGTCTGGGTGTGGCCGCTGGATTCGCCTTTCATCCAGAATCTCTGCCTCGAGCGGCTCCAAAAGTGCGTCTTGCCGGCCGCAATCGTGCTTTGGATTGAGGCGCGGTTCATCCAGGCCATCATCAGCACACGCCCCGTCTTCTGCTCCTGGATGATTGCCGGAATCAGCCCGTTGGCGTCAAATTTGAGTTGGTCGATAAAGCTCATCACTATCCTGCCGGGGATCTAAGCATGCCCGCCGCCCGAATGCAAACGATTAGGGTTAAGAACAGCCGCGCTCCGCACTCCGCACTCCGCACTCCGCACTCCACACTCAGTGGAGCTCCTCGATCACCCCGCGTATCCACTCCACGCTCTTGCGGGTGTTCTCGTCGGTGCCGCTGCATTCGAGGCAGACAACGCCCTCCCAGGAGGTCTGGCGCAAGTGTTGGAGGCAGGCGCGGATGTTGTCGGCGTTGACACCTCCGCCGACAGGGACCTCGGAGCTGCCGATGCCGGTTTCCTCGCCGCGTGCCGCCGCCGCAAGGGCGGGGCTGACGTCCTTGATGTGGCAATGGACGACATATTTGCGGAGGGCCTTGAGGTAATCGAGCGGGTTGTGCCCGGCAATGAACGTGTTGCCGGTGTCCAGATTGCAGCGGAGATACTCGGACTCCAAATTGTGAAAAAGGTCCTGCATGAACTGGATGTCGTTGGTGTAAGGGCCGTGGGGTTCGACGTTGATGATGATCTTGTAGTCTTCGGCCCAGGCCAGGCACTGGCGGTAGTTGTCGCAGGTGACGCGGAAGACCTCTTTGCGGGTCATGCCCGGCGTCTCGAACGCGCCGTCCACGGTGTCAACCATCGGACAGCCCAGTTCAGCGGCGAAACGGATGGTCTGGGTGACGTACTGGACGCCGTAGGCCGAGCCGTTGGGTCCCATCATGGGATAGGAGCCATCGATCTGGGAAACCACCAGGCCGAGTTTGTCCAGGAACCGGCGGATGGCGCGGGGGTTGGATTGGAGGGACACGCCCGGGTCGTACCCAAGGGCGGAGATGAAGTTCTGGCCGTGAATGGAGCAGAACTCGATGTGTTTGAGGCCCGTGGCGGCAATCTTCTCACAAGCCGCTTCGAAACCGACGCTCAGGGGCCTCCAGTTGTCAGTGTGTATGCCTACGTGAATCATGGCCTCCTTCTACGACAGCAGAGACGGAAGGTCAAGATGGCAGCCTGGGAAAAAGACTGTTCAGCCAAAGCCGTAGAAACGCGCCTGGACCTCCGAAACTCACTCAGGCGACAGGCGGATGGTTTTGGGGGGGAGTGTGGGCTTGGCGGCCTGTTCTTTGTGTTGGGCTTCGATCAGTTGCAGGCGGCGCCTGGCGGCCAGGGCCTGGGGGCTGTGGGGAAAGTCCCGGAGCACGCGTTCCAGGGTTTCGCGGGCGGCGGGTTCGTCCTGGCGGTATTTGAGGTGCCAGGCGGCCATGAGGCTGAGCCACTCGGCGCGCAGGGATTCCGGTTGGTCGGGCATCTCGAGCAGGAGGCCCAACTGTTCGAGGCCCAGGTCAACCCGGTCCAGGTGCTCGGCGAAGAGCCGCGCCAGTTTCTGCCGGGTGAGCGCGTCGTTGGGGTTGCGCGTCAGTTTTGCGACGCACAGGTTGGCCAGTGTGCCGGCTTTGCGGCGGGCCAGGGCGGATTCCGGCTGGGGGTTTTGATCGAAGGCGTCGCCCAGGGCGGGCATCGGGATGGCCTGGACGTCCTGCTGGTCGCGCAACTCCTCCCGTGTGGCCGGCAACTGGTTGATGCGAAGCTGGGCCATGCGGGCCAGGTGCGTGCCGCGGCAGCGATCGCAAAGCAACTGCAAGGCGCGTCCAGCCGCCTTGGGGTCGCCCGCCAGCTTGAGATGCCAGTCGGCCAACCGATTCAGGGCGATCGAGACCTGAGGCAGTGTTACCTTGGGTTGACTGCAGATTTCGCGGACCGTCTGCTCGGCCTCAGCCAGGTCGTGAAAGTGGTTGGCGTAGAGGTCGGCCATCATCATCCACCCCTCGAAATCATCCTCGCAGCTTTCCAGTTCGTGAAGGACCTCCCACTCGGCTTCGGCGTACTTGCCGAATTTGAGTTTGGCAATGGCGCGGCTGTACATGGGGAGCCTCTTGCGCGCCGTCAGGATGTCCGACGAATAGACGGCGATGGGGACGAGGATGACCATGGCCGCCAAAGCCAGCGCCGGCCAGCCGCCGACCAGCACCACGACGGCGGCAGGCAAGAGCAAGCCGGCGAAACATGTCCAGCACAGCGCTTTGAGCTTCTTGAGCCGTTCCTGGTCCAGCCCATGGCCGGCCCTCAACACTGCCCAGCCAATCGTCACGGCAGCCCAATCGGAACTGATGATGAACAACCCGCCGGCCAGGAACTGACGATAGACAGGGAACCACTTGCCGCCCTTGTTCCGGGCGAATTGGATGGCGGGCATGAAGGGCTGCAAATCCCAGGATACGCCCAGGTTCATCACGGCCCAGACCACCAAGGGCAGGAGCAATCCCTTGAGCGACCAGTCCACCAGCCGGCGCCGGTCTTCCGGGCGGTCGTGCTCGGGCGTGAGCCGCCAGGCCAGGCCGCAGGCGGAGGCGACGAGAATGCCGCTGAAAATGACCTGCGCGACGCAAATGGCCAGAGGCTCGCCCATGGTCTCAGGGCACTATCATTGCCAATCCATCGTCCTGCAGCTCACACGATGTCCTGGGCTTGAGCGTCCCAGCGGACCGTGCGCTGCTGCCGGCAGGAGGCGATCGCCATCTGGCAGGTAATCGCAGTGCGGTTCAGCGCTCATAAAGGTCAGCCGGCGGTCGAGTATTTCCGGCACAAGGGCTTGATTTTGTTGATCAGTTTCGGCACCCCTGTCATCGCATCCTCTTCCCCTTCGTATTCGACCGACATGTAGCCCTTATAGCCGCTCCGGGCGAACATCTCCCAGACGCGATCCAGGTCCAGCGGCTTTTTGGGCTGGCCATAGAAGTCGCGGATGTGGGTGTGCGTCGCATAAGGCAGGCAAGCCTGAATCTGCCCATAAGGGTCCTCGCGGAAGTTGCTGATATCGAGGTTGCACCCGGCATAAGGCGAATCGACCCCGCGAAGAATCGCGATCATATTGGCGGCCTTGGCCGAGAGCCCCGAATGGGTCTCCAAACCGAGAATCACGCCCTTTTTGGCGGCATATTCGCAAGCCGGTTTCATCGTCTCGACCACCCATTGAATCCCTTGCTCGTCGTTCGCCCCCGCCCGCAACTTGTCGCCGAAGACGCGCAAATGGGAGGCCCCGAGCAATTCCGTCGCGTCCACCCATTTCCTGACCGTCTCGATTGTCTCCGCGCGTTTGGCGGCCTCCGGCTGGCAGAGGTCGGCGCCAATCGCCAGCCCGGACAAAGGCATGCCTTGCCGGTAGGCGAAGGTGCGCAAGCCGGCCAGGTACGCCGGGTCGGTCGATTTAAGCCAATAGGTCGTTATGTCCACGCCCAACACGCCAAGTTCCACCGCCTTGACGATGAACTGCTCCATCGTCATTTTCCCCTTGCCCAGATACGAGCCGTAGGAATAGGCGCAGCATCCGGGAAGGAGCCTGGCGCCCGAAGCCGCCGCCTGCGGCCCCGGCTCGTCCGCGCCCCTCGACCTCAACGCCAGCGAGCCGACTGACACCATGGCGGTTGTTTTGAGAAAGTCCCGACGGTGAAGTGAGTTATACATTGGGATAACCGCCCCCCCGGTCAGACGCCGGATAGCCGTTGATGCTGCCGAACGCGTTCATGCCCGGAGAATGAGCAATCGGGCGCATAGTGTCAAGTTGCATGCCGACCAGTTGGCGTCCGGGCCTGGGCCAGGGGCAGGGCCGCCGTAAGTCGTCCCCTCCCCCGGCTGTAGGAGACGACGTAAGGAGTCTCTGATCGATGGCCGCCGGGGCGAGCATGCTTTCGCTATGCCCAAAAAGCCAATCAGAGACTCCTCACGTCGTCTCCTACGATGGTCTGGGGGGACGACGTAAGGAGTCTCTGATCGATGGCCCCCGGGGCGAGCATGCTTTCGCTATGCCCAAAAAGCCAATCAGAGACTCCTCACGTCGTCTCCTATGATGGTCCGGGTAGGACTTTGTCGGTGGAGGAGGGGTGCTCGGGCGGCGTGGCGGGCCGAGCTTGAAAGGCCGCGACGCACTCGTGCACCGAACTGAAGAAGCTCCCCTGCCCAAGCTCGCCGGTGAACCCAATCCGCTCGAGCACCTTGCGCAACGGACGGTTGGCGTGCGCAAACTTCATGGCGACACCCTGTTGCTCGAGCTCCTGCTTGAGCCCACGCAGGGCCTCGGCGGCGGTCACGTCAATGTCGGTCATCGCCTGCGCGTCCAGCACGAACCAACGGACCGGCGACGGGCTTGCGGCAATGAACCCGCGCACGCGCTGCACGAAATGCCCGCAGTTGGAGAAGAGCAGGGGCGCGTAAAAGCGATACACCATCAGGCCCGGGACCGTCTGCCCCTGTCCCGAATCGCCCACGTCGTGGAAGCCGCCGCCGGGGACCTCCCGCAAGACCGCGTCGGGCGGGTTGGAAATCCGGCTGATCAACGCCAGCAGAGAAATGGCCACGCCCACCAGGATGCCGGGCACCACCCCCACCGCCAGCACTCCCAGGGTCGTCAGGGCCGCCAGCATCGCGCTCCCGGGATAGAAGCGGTAAATCCGCGCCATGACATCGAACTCAACCAGGGTGAGCGCGCCGCATATAAGCAGCGCCGCCAGCGCCACGCTCGGCAGCGGCGCGATCAAGGGCGTGAGGAACAAAAGAAAGAGGATCAGCGTCGCCGCCGCCACGAGGCTGGCCACCTGCGTCTTGGCGCCCGCAGTGTCGTTGATGGTCGTGCGCGCCTGGCTGCCCGTCACCGGAAAGCCCTGGAAAAGGCCCGTCGCCACATTGGCGAGGCCAAAGGCCGCCAGTTCCCGGTTCGGAGCGACCTCGTAGCTGTTCTTGGCCGCAAACGCGCGCGCCAGCAGGATTCCCTCGGTGTAAGTCAGCAAGGCGATGCCGATGGCGGCGGGGAGCAGCGTATGGACGTCATGCCAATGGGCGGCCGGCACGGCGAACCGGGGCATTGCGCTGGGAAAAGCGCCGACCACGGCGACCCCGAGGCTTTGCAAGTGAAACGCCCCTGACGCCGTGATGGCGATGAACACCACCGCCAGGGCCGGGGGGACTTTCGGCGCGAACCGCCGCAGGCCCAGGATGAGCGCCACCAGGGCCGCGCCGAGCAGAAGCGTGGGCTGGTGCAAATGGCGCGCCTGGGTTGCCAGTTCGACCAGGCGCGGAAAGAAGTCGTTGTGCTCGAGCTTCATGCCGAAGAGTTTGTCGAGCTGCGACGCCATGAGAATCAGCGCCGCGCCGGTCATGTAACCGACCAGCACGGGCTTGGAAAGAAAGTCGGCGACGGCCCCAATCCTGGCGCGAGCGCCCAGCAGCAACAGCGACCCGCTCAACACTGCCAGCAGCGCCGCCAGTGCCGCCGCCTGCGCCGCATCCCCGGCTGCCAGAGGCGCAATCGCGCTGGCGGTCAGCAACGAAATCGCGATGTCAGGCCCCACAATGACCTGCCGGGAACTCCCGAACAGCGGATAGAGCAGCAGCGGGACCAACGCGGCATAAAGTCCGTGTTGCGGCGGCAGGCCCATCAATCCGGCGTAAGCGATGACCGAGGGGATCATCACCAGGCATACGCTGACGCCGGCCACCGCGTCGGCCCGCAGCCATTGCAGCCGGTAAGTCCGGACGAGCGCCAATCCCGGCAGGCGGCGCAACCACTCCGGCGGCGGAATTTGTTTGTCCGCTTGGTTCATCATCCAAGGGTAGCCTTGTAACCGCCTCACTTTCAAGAGTATGCTCGTTGCGTGTCAAAGCGCGTTCGTATGCCCATCGCCCTCACCGTGGCGGGTTCCGACAGTGGCGGGGGGGCGGGGATTCAGGCGGACTTGAAGACGTTTGCGTCGCTGGGGGTGCACGGGACCAGCGTCATCACGTGCGTCACGGCGCAGAACCCGCGCCGGGTGAGCGCCGTTGAGCCGTGCAGCGCCCGGATGGTGCGGGACCAACTCGAGGCCGTGTTCGACGAGTTGCCGCCGCGGGCCGTCAAGACCGGGATGCTCTACTCGGCCCCGGTCATCCGGGCGGTTGCCGCTTTTCTGGCGAGCCACCGCGGGCCTGCGCTGGTGATGGACCCCGTGCTGGTCTCGACGAGCGGCGCGCCCTTGCTCAAGCCCGGCGCCCTCGAGAGCCTCCTCCGGGAGCTTCTCCCGCTGGGGGGCCTGTTGACGCCCAACCGGGATGAGGCCGAGTTGCTGACGGGCCTCAGGCTCCGCTCGGCGCAAGGGTTGCGGGACGCGGCTCGGGCGCTGCACGACCGTTTCGGCTGCGCGGTTCTGGTCAAAGGCGGCCACCTGCGCCGACTCCCGGAGGCGGTGGATGTTTTCTTTGATGGCCGGCAGGAGTTGTTTTTGAGCGCCCCTTTTGTGCGGGGCGTTCGCACTCACGGCGCGGGGTGCTCGTATTCGGCGGCCATCGTCGGGTACCTGGCTCGGGGATTGTCTCTGGCCCGGGCGGTTTGCCGGGCCAAGGAGTACGTCACGCAGGCGATTGCCCAGAGCTGCGTGGCGGCGGGGCATCCTGTGCTGAACAGTTTCTGGACCCCTAAGGCAGCGCGAGGACGCGATACCAGCGTTGGGCGTCGGAGGGGGCGATGTCGGTGAACTGCAGAGTGCCGCCGGCAGCGGTCAGGGGTCCGCCGAGGCTGGCCCAATTGGTTTGAGCCAGGCTGGCCTTGTATTGCACTTGATAGCTCTGTGTTGCCACTGCGCTCCAGGTCAAGGTAATGCCATTGGTTGTGGGGACGATAGACCGGATCACGGGCGGCAGGGGAACGCTGACCCGAAAGATGACGCCGTTGCTATAGGCGCCGCCGTTGGCGGCCGTGCCATAGAAGTTGCCATCGTTGCCTTGGACCAGGCTGCCGAGCGGATTGCTGCCATCGCCGGCGCCGGCAAAAGAGTAGAGGGTGGTCAGGAGACCGTTGGTGGTCACCTGGAAGACGGTGCCGAAGCCCGCGCCTCCGGCGTAAGTAGTGCCATAGAAGTTTCCGTCCGACCCCTGGATCAGCCCGGCGTAAGGGTTAGCTCCATCGACAATGCTGAAGGAGTAGATTTTGGCGTAACCGCCCTCGGGGGTGACCCGGAAGATGGCCCCGTAGCCGTAGGATTGCCGGCCTCCGCTGAAGGTAGTGCCGTAGAAATTGCCGTCCTTGCCCAGGACCAGCCCCGCGTAGGGCCAGCCGCCGTCCGCGCCGCCGGTAAAGGGGTAGAGCGTCTCCAGGACGCCATTGGTGGACAGCTTGAAAATCGTTCCGTAGCCCAGGCCGCCAGGACTGCCTGCCAGATAAGGACCGCCCCAGACTGTCGTGCCGTAGAAGTTGCCGTCGGGGCCCTGGGCCAAGGCCCCGGCGCGGGCCCCGTCGGCGTTATCGAATAAGGCCTGGGCCTTCAATTCCCCGTTGGTCGTGAGGCAGAAGATCGAGCCGTAACCTTTGGCGGTGAACTCTACGTTGGTGTACGGGCCGCCGTCATCAGCAGTGCCGTGCCAACTCCCGTCACCGGCCTGGATCAACGCGGCGTCAGGCTGGGCGCCGTTGGCGCCGGACAACGACGCCAGCAGTTTGAAACCACCGGCGGGAGTGATTTGGAAGAGGGTCCCTGAATTGCCGGCCCCGCCGTTGTAGGCGGTTCCGTAAAAATTGCCGTCGCTGCCTGGCGCCAGGGCCGCAGATGGATTTGCGCCATCGGCGGCGCCGGTGAAAGAATAGAGCGTTTTCAAGACCCGCCCGTCCGCCGAGAGGCAAAAGACCGTGCCTGCATTGGTGGCGCCTCCTTCGACCGTCGTGCCGTAAAAACTGCCGTCCTGGCCCTGGACGAGCCCGCCTTTGGGATTGGCTCCGTTGGCGCCGTCGAAGGCGGCCAACGCGCTGAATGTCACCCCACCGCTGGCGCAGGGCGCCCATAGCCAAAGGGCCAGCAAACCCGCTGTCCATCCAGGAATCTCAGCAAACTTCATACACAATCTTCCGCCGGTTCCCGATGGTCAATAGCCCGCATCGCATCGAGGGTCAATCCAGTTCCGCGGAGGATGCCTGCCTTCCCACCGGGTCGTTGTTTCTCAAGGGCCGGGTGAAGACACAAACGCCCCGGTGGCCGGGGCAAAACTGAAACGCTAAAATGAAGAATCAAACCGCTCCGAACAGCAACAAACCGGTCCACACCATCCGCAACGGCACCATCAGCGCCAGCATCTGGCGGCAGGATACCGAGAAAGGCCCCATGTTTAACGTAACGTTCCAGCGCAGCTACAAGCCGGGCGAGGCCTGGGGGAGCTCCACCAGCTTCGGGCGGCACAGCCTGCTGGTCCTGAGCCTGCTGGCCATGCGGGCCTTCGAGTGGATCGCCGGGCAGCCCAGGGGCGGCCAGCGCCGGGCGTAGCCCATCACGGGCTGGCGGTCGAAAGACTGCCAGCCTCTCCTGCCGGTCCGCTTCAACGAAACCCTGGCCCCCCCGATCCCGCCCGACCAGCACCACCTCGCCCGCACCCGCAAAACCTTGACCCCCCGCCAGACCTATTTCATCGACAACGTCACCACGAGCGGCAACACCCTGGAAACCGCCCGTGCAGCCCTCGGTTTCGGTGCTGGCCTCGTCTTCGCCGATGCCGCCAGCCACCACGCCATGATCCAATCCACGCTCTTTTGACCTCGCCGGCCTCGCTGGCCCCTTCGGATCGCGGTGGTCATGGTCGCCACCGAGAACTTGTCTCAATTTGCAGACATTTCGCCGGGGACTCGCGCCGTCCCCAGGCCCCTGCGCCAGAGGGCCAAGCCCCCTGGACTCCCGGCTCTCCGCTCGCGCTGGCCTTTGGCTTCGCACCTTTCCGGCGCCGGAAAGGATTGTGTCTCGCACAGCGAGAGAAGTCCTCAGCACGACGCACGCGCAACGGCGGCGGTCCGCTACGGCTTTCGCCCTGCAGCGCGCACACCGTCACGCTCCTTGCGCGGGCAGGGGCGTCCGCTTGCAATGCGGCGTGCCGGTTCCAAGCCCGGCATTAGTGTCAGTCTGGCCGCGTTCAGGGGAACGTGCCGATCAAAACCCTTTAGGAGAAGGTCTCAGCCGAGGGGCAAGCTCGGGATGGTCTTCTTCGAGTCCTTGACAGATGTCTTGGGCGTCCTCCTTCGTCCGGTTTCGGATGATAATCGGGCAATCCGACTTTTGGAGGAGATCGATCATCGCCTTCCGATCATTTCGATCGAACGAATACCCGATCACCTGGATTTGTTTGGCCCTCTCGACGAGCCCCTCCGCGTAACCCTGCTGCTTGGCGTGTCCCCACACTGCCCGTATGTAATCATCATACAAAAACGATGTATTCTCCGAACGGGCACGATCCTTTTCAAAGGGAAAGACAATTAGAGGCTCAGCTTTCAACCGCTGGAAAGAGGATCGTGTGGGGTCCGAGTGCCAAAAGAAGTTGTCCTCGATAGTCAAGTGCTCCTGGTGAATTGCGACGCCGCTATACCACACTGACCCGATTTCTCTTCTGACGAAAATACCTGCCGTTCCATGCAATTTGAGGAAAGAGAAGCGGCCAGGAAGAAAATCCACAGCCCGGTTGAGAAGGAGGTCTATGCCAGAATTCAGCCAAACCTGTCTGTAGCACTCTGGATTGGAATCTAGCCTGAAATAATCAGTGAATGCAATCTCGAACAGTCGATCATAGTTGAAGCTCAATACCCGGCTCGTCGTTGATTCCAACACGCTGGGATTTCGGTTGTTCTCAAAAAGAAGTGTGAGGAAATCCCAATATCCCTGCAATCCGGTTGCCCGTGCTTGGGCCTCTTGTTCGAGGAAGAACGCTGTGGTTGCCGTCTTCGCATCAAGGATTTGCTCCTCCTCCATCGCTTCCAGCTCCTTGTGCTTTGGGGTGAAAATCGGTCCGAGCTTTCGCCGCTCGCGCCCGAGCTCCTCCGCGATTTGAAAAACAAGCCGATCAGTAGTAGGTGAATGATACTTGCCCATCAGGCTGATCGTATTCGTTACGCATCGCTTCAGGCGCCCGCAATTCGGCCTACGCTGCAGCGAAATCTCATAGTTCTTCAAAGCAGCAGGGAACTCTTTTGCCAAAGGATAGCCGTAAGCTGCCGAGCAGCCGGCTCCAAGTATATAAAGAACGTTACTCTTCATCGCTATCATGCACCCACGAAATGGGCCGGCTGGCGACGGCCCCCCTGATACAGCCAGACCGGCAAGGGGAATGTCAAGCCGCAAGTCTGGTTGTGGGCACCAAGTGGGAGAGGCGCAGACTAGCCGCTGAACACGGTTAATGCGGCGGGCAGGCCACAAGGCCTGTCACTTCCGACGTCCGCAGTATCCCTATGGTCACCACACCCTCCTCAAGCACTCGGCCAGAAGCCAGAATCACGCGGCCCCGCTCTCCTCCACAGGATGCCACTACCCCGGCGACATGAGAGCGTCCAGCTTCTGCTCCGGCAGCGCTCCCCAGGCCCACTGCGCCACCTACGCAGAACTGGCCGCACTCACTACCGCCCACAATGTCAGTCTCACCTCCGGCCGTCCATGTTCCGCGCTGGGCCTGACCGCTTGCCCTGCCACCCCAATCCGCGGCCCGGCGCTACGCACTCCCGGCCAGAACTCAGAGCATCGCGCCCTCCCGGCCAAACACGACCGACGCCCGTCTATCGAGCTGGTCGATGCAGGACACCGGCCGCCACGCTGAACCGGAGCCTATGGACGAAGCCAGAGCGCCCGCCCTCGGCAAAAGCCCCCAAACCTGGCGCAACACAGCACAAGAGCAGGGACCGACACAAACGGCGCAGGCTCGCCTTGACTCGCTCCACCCGCCCAGGCTCAGCAGCCCCTTCCGCCCAACCTTCCTCAAATTCCAGGCCGCCCTTTGTAGTTGGTTTATCCGCCGCGAACCGGCCCTTGGGTCCTGCCTCATCGGCGCCTCACCCTGCCGGGTTTTGGCCCGTCGTTGCCGCCGTTCGATTCTTCAACGCCTTTCTCGCCTCCACTCCGTCGCTCCGGTTGCTCCGCGCAGGCTTCCCGCCAGCAAGCTGATCAGTCGCCTGCCTCGTGCTCCGCCGCCCTCCGCTCGGTCATTCCCGGCTCTCGCTTGACAGAATCCCGCGGGCCAACATGAAAACACGTGTTGACCTTGGCCCGGAAATCGGGCATGAAAACCAACATGCACTCCCACTGCATCCGGCTTGTGATCGTCGCACCAACGGACATCTCGTGCAACGACACCATGACGCCTACCCCCATCGCTACCGGGCGACAGTATATCGCTTCCCAAGCGCAACCACTGACTCCCCATACCAATGGCCCTCGATAAGCAGACTGTCATCGAAGCCCTTACCGACGGGATCGGAGTCCACTTTGGACGGGCATCGCGCCGATCATTTTATCACCAACTTGATCGGCTAGAACGCGATCCCGTTTTCCGTGACAGCACGGCGGAGGAACAGCAATGCCTCGCCGATCTCCTTGCCCTCGCAGCCTTCTACCAATGCGTTATCGTCCCCGTCAACAGCAGCGCGAACTTCATCGACGTCCTGAGGAGAGCCGGGGCTACACACCTGCGGGTTGGCGCTGACAAGCTTGACGAAAGATATGCCGACCGCGCCCTGGCAGTCACCGCTCGGTTCAACGCCACCCTGAGGCAGGCGGAAATTCCTGAAAAACTTCTAACCTACGCCACGCTAAACCACTTCGTTCGTTCGGCGCGGCATCTGATCCGGGGGGACGAAGAATGAGCCCTTGGATCGACCGCCAAGTCCTGATTAGGGACACCAGGGAGTTCGTTAGGGCTCACGGCCTGTTCCTGCGGCGAAACGGTCGGCGCATCTCAAGCCTCGTCGAGATTTCTGTCTATAACTCCATTGTCCGGTACTACGAGTCACTCGGCTTTCAGCTCGCCGGAGAAAACCTCGGTCCAAAGCGCTCCTTCAGGTACAAACTAATCGGCAGTGGCTTGACGGAAAACCACTCCTACTTCACTGCCAAAAAGGGGGCGGCCACCTTCCACATCCTGCACAACATCCTTATCCAATCCGCGCACCATGAGCATTTGTACTTCACAGCGGATGTTGTTGTCGCCAATCAAAACGGCTCTACAACCCGCAGACTTCAGAACGGGAGGCGCCACAGCTTCGTTGCGAACCCAGACTTGGTGACATTTGCCGAGGTAAAACACCTCCATCCGTATCCGGGCGGTATCTTCAGCTTTATGGGGCTGGTACTGGAGTTTATGCCAGGATTCGTTAACAAGACTTACGATATATCAGACTCGGGGAATCAACTCTGCCCGGTAATGGCCTTCACCGGCCCCGCCTCCGCTCACGCGGAACTCATCAAGGAAGCTCTCGCAGAACGCTACGGCATAAACATCTCTTTTAACACTAGCTCAACATTCGGGCAGCTCACTGGCTTCGCCACCATGAAAAAATACAGCGAACGGAAAAGCCCAAGCGTGGACCTCGTGCCCTTGCGCACATCCCGCCGCTTCTCCTTCGACTAGCCAGTGACCCGGAACAGACCGCGGCCCCCTCGCGGTTCCGACTCTCCAAAAATCGTCAAGCCGCTAACTTCTCAGAGCGGCTTCCCCCGCGGCCTGCCCTCTCCCGCGCAGCGTAAAGGTAAAGGGCTCAGTCAACGAGAACAGAGGTGTCAGTCAATGAGAATGAAATGTTTTGTTGACCGCTGACCGGGCGGGTGGCGGTGGTGAGCCTGTGGCGCGAAAATTGCGCATCCAGTACCCCGGCGCGATCTAGCACGTCATGAACCGGGGCGACCGGCAGGAGCCGATCTTCGGAGATGACCGGGACCGTCAGCGTTTTCTGGAAACGCTCACCGAAGCCTGCGAAAAAACGGGGTGGCAAGTGCATGCGTTTTGCCTGATGAGCAACCACTTTCATCTGGTGGTCGAACCCCCCCAGCCCAACCTGGTGGCCGGAACGAAGTGGTTCCTGGGCCGTCGGGAGTTGCCGGAGCAGGGGAGCGCGGGGCCTGGCCCGCGTCACTTTGGGGAGGCGGTGCAGGAGGCGTCCGAGGCCCAGGCGGAGCCATTGGTCGTGGAGGGCCTCAAACGGCTGGGTTGGACCGAGGAGGTTCCGAGGGCAAAACGCAAAGGGGACGCGAGGAAGGTGGCGCTGGCGCTCGAGTTACGTTCGCGGACGACGATGGCGCCAGCGTGGATTGCCGAGCGGCTGTGGATGGGCAGGCGGGGGTGCCTGGCCCGGCTGTCGGGCCGCCGGGAGGAGGTTTCGGGCGCCAGCCCGGCGGGGCAGGCGGTGCTGCCTTTATGACAATCTCATTGACCGACCCCTTAACTATCAGGCATTGGGGCTAGGCTGGGGGCCGTCTTGGGCTATGGTGCTGACCGAAGTCGGAAGAAAAGCTGGTCGTAACTCTTCACATTAAAAGGGGGCGTGTAAAGTTCACCCGAGTTGGTCGCGGTAAATGCCCCTTCCGTATCGCTCCACGCGTTGAGGTCAGTTGAAACCTGCAACTGATAACTCGCGCCAAGCCGAAGATGGTTGAATGACGGGCTTACGGCCCCCACGCCCAGTATCAGGGTTAGGCCGGGCGCGCTAGCCTGAAAATAAGGGCTGGCCAGGCTCGTGCAGCCATCGAACGCGTTGTCTCCGATGGAAGTGACGCTGTCGGGGATCGTGATGCTGGTCGGTTGCTGCAGTAAGCGAACGCTCCCTCCCCGATGGAGGTGACGCTGTTGGGGATCATAATGCTGCGCAGGCTCGTGCATCGGAAGAACGCACCGGCGTCGATGGAGGTGACGCTGTTGGGGATCGCAATGCTGCGCAAGCTCGTGCAAGAATGGAACGCGTTGACCGGGATGCGCGTGGCGCTCCTGGGAATGTTGATGCTTGTCAGACTGGAACAGGCGACGAACGCCTGGGTGCCTATGCAGTTGACGGTGTCGGGGATGGTGATGCTAGTCAGGTTCGTGCAGAGAAAGAACGCCGAGAATCCGATGGAGGTGACGCTGTTGGGGATGGTGATGTTGGTCAGGTTCGTGCAACAGAAGAAACACTCGTCTCCGATGGACGTCACCACGCCGACTGCGGGTATCGAAGCTGGGATGACGGGAGCGTCCCCTGAGCCACGATATGCCGTGACCGTAACGTTGCGCCCGCTCACGCTGTAGGTGAAATCGTTGTGGGTCTGACCGATGCAGCGCCCCGATAGGCAGACGAGGAAGGCGACCAGCAGCCAAATCGTGCTCCTAAGGACGCTTCGACCTCCAAGCTCCCGAATACACATCTACGATCCTTTCTTTCATGCTCGCCTGCGAACCAAGCGATCGGTCATTGTCGAAAGCCGGTTCAGAGACACTCTCCTCGAGGAACCTTAGGGGCCAGAAACGCCCCCAGTCAGTCTCCTCCCCAACTCCTTAATGGCAGTCGCTTCGTAGGTGGGAAACGTAGCAGCGTCCTTTTGAAACGCCCGCCAGGCCTGCGCGATTGCTTCACCCACCACCGCGCTACCAGATTTGTGCCGCGAGAAAAGTTGGAAGCCCAAGCCCGCGCATTCTTGATAAACGCACTGCGCCACCTTTTCCAATAGCTGCACGGGGTAGCGCATCGTGTACCCGCCGGGCCGAACCGCGGGTGAGAGGCGCTTCAAATCCTGCCACATTCGGTCAATCTCGTTAGCGGCCGCGCTCTCACCCGCCAGTTTGAGAACGCACTCGATCCCGATCTTCCGCGCGTCATCCGCTGGATGCGTCCCGCTGTCCTGGTCCGGGTCGCGCAGTGTATGCTCAATCCAATTGACCGTCCGGGACACTCGTCTTGCCGCGTCCTTCCGATGCGCATCGAAGTCACCCGGCAGTTTCCCGTCCAAACCAGCCAACTCGCCGAGGATCCAGTCCCCTCGGCGCTTAAGGTCCAGCAACAGGTTTTGCAGTAGGCTGGCCATCAAATTCGCCGCAGCCGTCGGAAGGCCGCGGAGGCCGTCTCATCCGCCGCTTCACACACAACATCCAGGGCCTTGAACCCAGGCTCCCGAAGCGCGGCCCCCTTCTCCAGGTCATCTACCACCCCCCGCAGCTCGGTTGTCATCTCCTCCAGCGCGCCCGTTACGCGCCTCCGCAGCCGCTCCAGCAGATCCGCCGGTACCTGCGCTTGATCCGCAGTCCACGCCTTCCCCTCATCGTGAAGGGCCGCCACCAGTGATCCCACCAAACCTTTCAGGTCCTGCCGGGCCTGCCTCACCGTCTCCTCGGTCTCTCCGTTGCCCACCCGGCCCAATAGATAGCGCCGCTTGAGGATCAAGACAGCGTCGTTGAACTTCCGCGCAAAATCCGCGTTCAGAGCGTAATCGTGCGCAATTATTGATAATTCGCTCATGTACTTTTCCTATTTTGCTGCCGCCAGCAGCGGTTCGTCTGCCTCCTCCTCGGATTCCCCGTACACCGCCTTATGCTCGTCGGCTCTCCCGGCGAAGGCTCGCAGGTGCTCGTCGCACAGCTTCAGATCCACTGGCAGCCGCATGCACCCCGTCGGTGTCGGCCAGCAGAGCTGCGCCATACGGAAAGTGTCTTCCAGAATCTTCACCAGATCCAGGTTGCCGCGCGCGAGCAGAACCACCAGCGGTTCCACCGTGCCGGGGATACTGAAAGGCCAGCCGGTCGTGCAAACAAGCCCCTCGGTCCTCGACAGCACCTCCCACGTGCCAATGGTTGGGTTGTCCAAACCCGACTCGCCGAAATCTTCGTTGAACCCGTCGTAGATAACCTTGCGAACCATTGCGCGCGACAGTTTCTCCTTATGGCTGGATGCCTCCCCATAGAGCGATTCCGGGTCCCTCATCGCGCACACCCGGCCAACCGTGCCCCGCCACAGTTCCAGGGTCTTCAACTGCTTAAGGATAAACGCCTCCCGCCGCCAGTCCCTCGCTGCATGGCTTGCCGCTATCTCACGGAAGAAGAACTGCCTCTGGCACCGCCGGAATAGCCTGTCGGTCGAAATGGGCCATTGAAAGCTCATTTGCCCCCTTTTCCGTCTTTCGTCTGGCGAGCCGATTGTCGGGATTCCAGCAGATCAAGCAAAGCGTCCCAATCCTTGGGGGAGGCGATTTCCTGAGCCCTCTGGAAGAACCGGCGGGCTTTTTCACTTCCCGCTAGCTTGGCGAGTTCAGGCGGCAGCTTGTTGGCCAATTGGAGCAACTCCATCGCATCCCCCTCAAGCGCCTGCGCCAAGTCGCGAATCGTATCCACGCTTGGCAGGTGTTCAACACGGTCATTTTCTATCTTCGACAGATAGGTAAAATCCACGCCAGCGGCTTCAGCCAGCGATCGAAGCGTCAGACCCTTCTCCTGCCGAAGTTCGCGCAGTTTGGCTCCAAATCCGGTTTGCATCATGAGAGGAATGTACACGATGTTGAATTGAAGTCAACACCAATTTTGCATTTTTTCAGCCCCCTTCCAGCACACGAAACAGGCCATGAACGGCGCAGAGGACTCGGGGGCGCGCAGCCGTCTCTGAGGCGCCTCCCGCTATCTTCCCGTTGCGCTTGGCTCCTGGCCACCCCCCCAGTCAAGACAATAGTACAATTTCATTAACTGAAGAGGAGCGCCTAGCCATGAAGAACCATGGCCTTTTCACGGACAGGATGTTGGAAACTTGCCTCCCCGGTCCCCCCGAATAAGTGTCCGTCCTGGGCGTTGGCTGGACGTCGATGTGCTTTGCCCCTCCCAACGTCACCGGACGGGTGAATGGCGGCTCATTTCGTGGGCTGTTCCTCGATCCATACCGTCTTCCGGGCGCCCGAGGAGAAGGAAACCAGGGTTCGGAGAGCCTCGGCGCCTGTATTCACCAGGTTGTGCTTGACCTTGGCTGGAATGCGGACGGTCATCCCGGCCTTCAACAGGACCGTGCGGCCATCGTAGCTCTGCACACCCTGGCCGGAAATCACGTAGAGCACCTCTTCGCAGTCAGGGTGGTAATGCACTGGGTTGTGTTTCCCGGGGAAGATCGTGGCCAACCCCACCGTTTGTTCGGAGCCGGGCATCAGTTTCTCGTTGCACAGCCACTGAAGGGTACCCCACGCGCTCTGTTCCACCGGAAGCTGAGCGGCATCCGTAACCTTGCCCTCCCATCCTGCCGGGATTGATGGGGTTAACCCGACCGGCTTATTGTCTCCCGCCGGCCCCGAATTGCACAAACCCAGGGCCAAGACCGCAATGACGATTATTTTCATGGTGTTTCTTCTGTTCACCGACAGGCTAGCCCCCATCTACGAAATCGCAAAGACGAATCCTCCCCCAGCGCTGTACTCCAAGACTACCACGGCAAGAAACAACGGAACTTGCCTCCCCGCCCCACCCGGCTGCGACACTCCCCGCGTAAAGGGGGCAACGAGAATTTGATGTTTTGTTGACCGCTGACTGGGCGGGTGGCTGTGGTGAACCTATGGCGCGAAAAATGCGTATCCAGTACCCCGGCGCGATCTACCGCGTCATGAACCGGGGCGACCGGCAGGAGCCGCTCTTCGGAGATGACCGGGACCGTCAGCGTTTTCTGGAAACGCTCACCGAAGCCTGCGAAAAGACGGGGTGGCAGGTGCATGCGTTTTGCCTGATGAGCAACCACTTTCATCTGGTGGTCGAGACCCCCAGCCCAGCCTGGTGGCCGGAGTGAAGTGGTTCCTGGGCCGTTGGGAGTTGCTGGGGCAGGTGAGCGCGCGGCCTGGACCGCCTCACTTTGGGGAGGCGGTGCAGCCTTTATGACAATCTCATCGACCGCGGCCATGAGTCGGGTTGATGATTAGCATTAGAACGCTTGCCATGACCGGATTTATGGTGTAGGCTTTGGGCCTGAGCGACATCACACACATTTTCGGGTCCATCCGGCCCGGCGGCCCCAAGGCCGGGAACGAATTGCTCCCGCCGGCTGTACGAGGAGGTTCGGGCAAATCATCCGGACCCCGAACCAATGAACCTGAAATGAAACCTCGTCTCACTATCACGCAGACGGCGCTTTTTTGTCTGCTCTCACTCGCCTCCGCACAAGCCGGCCAAATCAACTGGACCAACCTGGCGGGCGGCGACTGGAGTGTTGCGACGAACTGGTCTCCCAACCAGGCGCCGGGTGCGACCGATGACGCGATCATCGCGGGTACTGTCAGCGTTACGCTGTCCGGATCAGCCTCGGTGCTCAGTCTGACGTTGTCAGGCAACGCGATGCTGATTGCGACGGGGATGAATAAGTCGGCCCCGGTTGCCGGGCTATGGGCCGGCACGGGCGTGACGATCAATGCCAGCAACGTGACGGTGGAATCTGGGTCGGCGATAACCGCCGATGGGCAGGGATACACGACGGGCGCCGGACCTGGTGCGGTACCCTTTCCCGGCGACTATGTCGCGGGCGGAAGTTATGGGGGCAGCGGCTCGGGCACTACCGGCCCGACCTACGGCGACGCCGTAGCGCCAACCGATCTCGGCTCGGCTGGCGGAGGCCAATACGGCGGCTATTCGGCGGGCGGTGGCGCAATCGAACTGAACCTGACCGGCAGCCTGGTTCTTGATGGCACAATTTCAGCCGATGGATTTAGCGCAGGCGGCAACAACGGCGGCGCCGCCGGCGGGTCGGTTTATATCACGACCGGAACCTTGGCAGGCTCGGGCGCCATGACGGCCGATGGCAATCAGGGTGAAAACGCCAACGGCGGCGGCGGACGTGTGGCCGTTTATTATGCGGACGCCTCCGGCTACACAGGCTTCACCAGTTGTTCGGCGGCCGCGGGCGGTACCGGCGCACAAAACGGCACGGTGGTCTTTTTCGACACAAGTGTTCCGAATTACGGCATTTACGTCTATCAGCAAATGTCCTATGGCCAGGACAGCGTTCTGCATTTTGCCTCCGTAACCCTGGGCACGAACGCCACCTTGACGCTCGGCGGGGGCAGCACGTTGCAGGTTGATGGGTTGCTTGACTTGGCGAGCAACGCGACGGCCCTATGCCAAAGCCAATACAACACGACCACCAATGCAGCCGGCGAATGGGTGGGGGTGGGTGTGACGATCACCGCCAACAACGTGACGTTGGAGGCGGGATCGGCCATAGCGGCGAATGGGACGGGATACACGACGAGCGCCGGACCTGGCGCGGCGGCTCCAGGCAACTATTCCGCGGGCGGAAGCTATGGGGGCAGCGGCTCGGGCGGTTCCGGCCCGACCTACGGCGACTACGCAGCGCCCATGGATCTCGGCTCGGGTGGCGGGGGCCTTTATGGCGGCTATTCGGCGGGCGGTGGCGCAATCGCTCTGAACGTGACCGGCAGCCTGGTTCTTGATGGCACGATTTCAGCCAATGGGTTTAGCATAAGCGCCAACAACGGCGGCGCCGCCGGCGGGTCGGTTTATGTCACCACCACGACCTTGGCAGGCTCAGGCGCCATGACGGCCAATGGCAATCAGGGTGAAAACGCCAACGGCGGCGGCGGACGTGTGGCCGTTTATTATGCGGACGCCTCCGGCTACACAGGCTACAGCAGTTGTGCGGCGGCCGCAGGCGGAGTCGGCGCACAAAACGGCACGGTGGTCTTCTTCGACACAAGTGTTCCGAACAACGCCCTCTACGTCTATCAGCAAATGTTTTTTGCCCAGGACAGCTCTCTGCATTTTGGGTCCGTGACCCTGGGGACCAACGCCACAGTCACGCTCGGCGGGGGCAGCACGTTGCAGGTTGATGGATTGCTTGATTTGGCGAGCAACGCCACGGCTCTGTGCCAAAGCCAATTCAACTCGGCCACGAACGCGGCCGGTCAATGGGTGGGGCAGGGTGTGACGATCAACGCCAGCAATGTGACCGTGGAGGCGGGGTCGGCGATCATCGCGGATGGCCAGGGATTTACGACCGGCGCCGGCCCGGGCGGGCCAATCAATGGTATTGGCGATTACAACTCGGGCGGAAGTTATGGGGGCAGAGGCTCAGGCGCTTCCGGGCCGACCTACGGCAGCTACTCCACGCCGACCAACCTCGGTTCGGCTGGCGGCGGCGCTAATGGCGGCTATGCGGCGGGCGGCGGCGCCATCGCACTGCACGTGGCCGGCACCCTGCTTCTTCAGGGAAGCATTTCGGCCAACGGCCAGAGTAGCAACGGCGGAAACGACGGGGGGGCCGCGGGCGGCTCGGTTTACATCACGACCACAACCTTGGCAGGTTCAGGCCCCATTACGGCCGATGGAAACCAGGGTCCTAACGCCCAGGGCGGCGGCGGACGTGTCGCCGTTTACTATGCCGATGCCTCCGGGTACACCGCCTTCTCCAACTGCACGGCCAACGGCTACCAGTCCGGAACAGTCGGATTCTTCGACACCACTGTGACCAATTTGAAGCTCAGTGTGTTTGCCACCATGAATTTTGCACCGGACACCTGGGTTATTTACGGAGCGATGGCCATGGCCGGCAGCGCGACGCTCTCCTTGGAAGGCGGCGTCACATTGCAAGTCAACGGTTACCTGAGTCTGGCGGACAGTTCAACGGTGTTCGCGGGCGCCATTAACAGATCGGCCCAGGTCAATGGCCATTGGGTTGGCGCGGGGGTGACCCTGAGTGCGGGCGATCTGACGATCGGGGCGGGTTCGTCCCTCATTGCTGACGGGGAAGGCTACACGACCGGCGCCGGTCCGGGTGGGCCCATCTATGGTGGCGGCGATTACGGCTCGGGTGGAAGCTACGGCGGAAGCGGTCAAGGCCACAGCGGACCGACTTACGGCGATCCTGACGCGCCTCTGGACCTCGGCTCCGCCGGCGGAGCCGCCTATGGCGGCTACTCTGTAGGGGGCGGCGCGATTGCTCTGCACGTCGCCACTAATTTGGTCCTTGATGGCCTGATTTCAGCCAATGGAGTAAGCGCGGGCGGCAACAACGCCGGCGCCGCCGGAGGCTCGGTCTTCATCACGACCGGAACCATGGCCGGCTCAGGGGCTATTAGCGCAAACGGCAACCAAGGCGGTGGCGCCGGGGGCGGCGGCGGCCGGGTGGCCATTTGCTGCCGGCAGTCTTTGACTTTTTCCACCAATAATATCTCCGTCAGCGGCGCGGAGGCAGGCAGCCTCGTCGTCAGCGCGCAGGCCGGCACGTGTGCCGCTGGCGCTCCAGCGGTCAATATCGGGCTGTCAAATGGCCAGGCGGTATTCCATTGGAGTGACCCAGCTTTTAGTTTGCAGGCCGCACCGAGCCTGACGGGTGCTTACACCAACGTGCCGGTCACGCTCAGTCCTTACACCAACGCGACCACTCTTCCGCGGCAATTCTTCCGGTTAATTTCAAATTGAGACCTTAGGATAGCTTCTATTCACAAGTGAGCTTAACACAAGCACGCTGCTAAAGATTAGTTACTTTAACTATCAAACCCGGGTCAACTGACTACAAACAGACTCTCTCGGTGTGTCCAGCCCCCTGGTTTGTAAACGTTATGTCCGGCTCGCACCAGCGTCTTCGTTCGTCGCTTGACCCCGGCGGGCGATTGTGGCACCAGGAAGCCCCTGGATGCTTCCGCCGCGAGTCAAGACCGAGCAGGGGCCGGACCGGGCGCTGTACGACCTGCCGTTGCGCCCGGTCGGGGCCCAGCGCATTGGGGGAGTGCTGGTGCTGGGTTTTTGGGTCGCGTTTGTCTCCGTGCCCCTGGAAGCGCTGCGGTCGCTGTGGCGCGCCGCCGGGCGCCATTTGGGTTTCATCGAATGGGGCCTGCTGGCGTTCGTTTCCTTATTTCTGCTGGTCTCGTTGGAGCCGCTGGGACTGGGCCTGTCCATCTTGTTCGGACGCGCGCGGCTGGCGGCCTTGCGGGACCGCGTGGTGGTAACGGAAATCGTAGGTCCGTTTCGATGGCGGCGGACGACGCGGTTTGCCGACATCAAAGGGCTGGAACTGCTTGGCCGTCGGGTCACACCGGGCAGGGCTGTCACGGGACGAGAGGTGAGGAGTTCCGGTCTGCGCTGCCGGTTAAAGAACGGGAAGCTGAAATGGCTGCTGACGGGCTACCCGCGCGATTGGCTGGAGGAAATCGCGGCCGAGGTCTCCGCGCGGATGAACCTGGCAGGCGACCGGCCAGCCATGGCGGAGGGCGCGGGGCCTGAGCCGGAGGAGTGAACAGCCTACGGGGCGGCGCTGCTCTCGACTAACCCAAGAGTTCCCTCCGGCACGTGGGAGGGGTCAGAAGAGTGAGTGTGAAGGGTGCGACTAGAGGTGTCGGGCATGCGCCGCGGGAGCGCTGTCCCGGAGGGACTACCCGACAATAGCCCGGCGTTTCAACGCCTTGTCATTACCCACATCTTTAGCGTGGAATGTTAAGTTCAACTGATTGTGTAACTTATTGATGCTACATCACTTAGGTCTGAGTTCAGGCGTCGCTGCGCGACGCGCTCGACTTGCGTGGCCGCCACCGTGGGCCGAGGCCCACGGCTACCGTCGGGCTGCCGCTGCGCGGCGGGGCCAATTTGGGCCATTTCCGCGAGGTTTTGGATTCAGGCGTCGCTGCGCGACGCGCTCGACTTGCGTGGCCGCCACCGTGGGCCGAGGCCCACGGCTACCGTCGGGCTGCTGCTGCGCGGCGGGGCCAATTTGGGCCATTTCCGGGAGGTTTTGGATTCAGGCGTCGCTGCGCGACGCGCTCGACTTTCGTGGCCGCCACCGTGGGCCGAGGCCCACGGCTACCGTCGGGCTGCCGCTGCGCGGCGGGGCCAATTTGGGCCATTTCCGGGAGGTTTTGGAGTCAGTAGAAACCCGGCTCATGCGAGGCCATGAAAGATGCGGTTAATGGCAAGCGTTGAAACGCCGGGCTACTCTCGGAAGCCCCTCCGGGGCAAAGAGGCGCCGTGAGCTGACCGACGGTTTTAATCACACCCGAGCGTGAAAGCGGCGCAGTGCTCCGCGAGCGCGCAGCTTCTGAATGGCCTTAAAGGGGTCAGTCAAGGTCCAACTCAAACTTAGCCTGTTCCCACGGGATGAGAGGCTCATTGCCGTTTTCGGCGACAGCGGGTCTCAACGCCACATGGTCCGGTTTCAACGCCGGGACGTGGTTGCCGAAGTGGGCGACTACGCGCCCGAAGTCATCCTGCTGAGCTCCTACGACCGGAGCAGCGGTTATCAACTCCACGCCGGCTTGTTCCGATTCGCTGGCAAAAACTCCTTTGCATCAGGACCGGTTCATTTTATATTTCATCGTCGTTTTGGCCGGCGCCGCGCGCCGGGCTTTGGTATGCTGGTTCACATTCTGAAATCGAAGATTCATCGGGCGCAGGTCACTGGCGCAAACGTCCAGTACGAGGGCAGCATGACCATCGACCGCGACCTCATGGAGAAGGTGGGCTTGCTGCCGTACGAGAGGATTTTGTGCAGCAATATGGCCAACGCCGCGCGATTTGAGACCTACGCCATCCCCGGCGAACGCGGTTCCGGCCAGATCATCCTCAACGGGGCCGCCGCCCATCTCGGGAAAGCCGGCGACCGGCTTACGATCATGAGCTTCACGGAGGCCGAGGTGGCGGAAGCCAAATTCTGGAAACCCCACGTCATTGTCCTGGGGGACAAAAACGCCATTATTGCGGAACGAGGCATCTGATCGGTTTTCTTGCTTGATTGCGCCTGGCGCCGGCGACACGCTCGACTCCATGAAACCGGCGCCACAGAACCTTCTTATGGGCCGTTGGAGAATGCTGCTGATCTGCCTGGGGTCTCTCGGGGTCTTGGGCAACGGCAGGGCATCTCATCGACCGCTGCTGCCCAGGCCGCAGGAAGTGCGGTATCAGGAGGGAGCATTGCCCTTGCACGGGCTTTGCATCCGCTTCGCCGCGCCTGCGGATGCCGGGGATCGTTTCGTGGCCGGCCTGCTGGCTCGCGGTTTGTCGGCCCGGGCCGGGACGGAGATTGCCATCCGCGAAACCAACGCCGCCGGACCGGCGATTGTGCTCGAGCGCAGCGGCGAGGGAGCGGCCGTGCCCGAGGACCACGAGACCGCAGGTCCGGAGTCGCGCGAGGCCTGCTCCATCCGGACGACGCCGCAGGGCGGCGAGGTCCGGGCGCGCTCCTCGGCCGGCCTGTTTTACGCCGTGCAGACCCTCTTGCAAATGGTCGAGGGAGAAGGCGAACAGGCCCTGTTGCCCGCGGCGGAGATTCGCGATTGGCCGGCCCTGGCCTACCGCGGATTCATGATGGATTTGAGCCATGGCCAATTGCTGCGTGTATCGGAGATCGAGCGCCAAGTCGATCTGCTGGCCCGCTTCAAAGCCAACCAATACTACTTCTACTCGGAGGCCGGCATCGAATTGGAAGGCTACGAACGGGTGAATCCCGATGCGCGCTACACCCGCGAGCAGGTGCGTCATATCATCGAGTACGCCCGTCAAAGACACGTGGATGTCGTGCCCTGCCTCGAGCTTTACGCCCACATGCACGACTTGTTCCGCGTCGAGAAGTTCGCCGACCTCGGCCTGCCTCGCTATGGCGATGAGTTGGACCCGCGCAACCCCCGGGTCCTGGCCCTGCTCGATGATTGGGTCGACCAGACGGCGAACCTCTTCCCGAGCCACTGGTATCACGCCGGCTTCGACGAGCCATGGGCGCTTGGCAAGATCGGCGTGGACCCCGGCAAAGACCCCTACAAGACCTACATTGGGATGCTGGCCCACGTCGCGCAGCGGGCGCAAAGCCACGGCAAGCGCCTGCTCTTCTGGGCCGACGTCCTGACGGGCGCAGGCACGCTCTCAAACCACCCGGAGCTGATCCGTGAGCTGCCCCCCGGCGTCATCGCCGTGCCCTGGGTTTATGATGCGCAGACAGACTACGCGCCCCACCTCCGGCCATTGGCGGAGGCAGGCGTCTCCACCGTCGTCGCCCCGGCCGTGTGGAACTGGAATGAGGTCTTTCCCGACTACCACCGCTCCTTCATCAACATCAACGGCTTGGCGGCGACGGGCAGGGAATTCCGCTCGCTCGGCATCTTGACCACGGGCTGGACCGACAGCGCGCAGACCCTCTACCGCCAATCCCTGCCCGGCCTGGCTTTGGGGGCCGCCGCCGGATGGCAATCGGTTGCCGTGGACACCAACACCTTCTTCGCCGATTACGCGGCCCAAATGTATCCCGCTGCCGTGGCCGCCGACGTGGCCGGGGCGCTCGAGGAACTGTCCACCGTCGAGGAGATGTTCGAGGGCATTCTGCAAGACTCGACCCTGCTCGGATTCTGGCGGGACCCGCTCGACCCGCCCCGCCTGGCCCGCCTGGAGAAGAACCGGGACCCCTTGCGCAAGGCGCGGTTGGCGGCGGAGAGCGCCCTGGAACACCTGATGCGGGCGCGGCGGACCGCCCCCGAGGACCCGACGCTCAACAGCCTGATTGTGGCCGCCAGGCTCTTCGATTATCTCGGCATGAAAAGTCTCTACGCCGTCCAATGGTCCGATTACTTCCGCGAATTGCAGAAAAACCCGGACGCCAAACTGGTGACGCTTTATATCAACCACCAGATGAACGCGCAGGATCACGGCATGCTGGCGGACCTGGCCGACGCCGTCAGCGGTTTGCGCGAGCATTACCGCCAAGCCTGGCTCGAGGAGAGCACACCTTACCGCCTCGGCACGGCCCTGGCGCGCTGGGACGCCGAGACGCAGCACTGGCTTTCGACCTGGCGCAACGTCAACCAGTTGCTGCGGACGCGCCGCAAAGACGAACCCTTCCCGTCGATAGACGTGCTCCGGCCTGGGCCCTGAAACCGCCCCGCTCGGCGCTCGCGCCGTTTTGCGGCGAATGCCTGGCGGCTACTGCGACTGCTGCGGCAAGGCGTGGGCATTGGGGCCGCTGGGCACGTGCTGGCAGAGCGGGGGCGTGCCCACCGTCGTAATTGTATAGCTGTCGTCGAATGTCGTGCCGCCCGCAGGACAGACGGGCATGCTCTTGAGATAGGTGCGGATGTCGTTATAGGTCACGGGCTGGCCCTCGGCCTTG
>Ga0181524_10000691_pt1 | contig 40458 bp, 33 predicted proteins | sample PEATcosm2014_Bin_34_FD_119761 | JGI IMG/M metagenome (GOLD analysis project Ga0181524, IMG submission 119761) | Peatland microbial communities from MTU Mesocosm Facility, Houghton, MI, USA - PEATcosm2014_Bin05_60_metaG | ecosystem: Environmental > Terrestrial > Soil > Wetlands > Peat | place... | reverse complement strand
CTTCCGGCGTCTCCAGGGCTTCCGCCGCATCTTCTCGCTTTGAGAACCTCGATGTCCTCTTCCTGGGATTTCTCACCTTCGCTCTGACTGTCGAGGCTCTCAGATAGTGTTAACACGCCCTAGCGATTGTGTCCTTAGCCCATCCACCGCCATCGTCTGCATCACTCGTGCCTGTCTGGACGACCTTACCTCCGCTCATCAAAGTCCAATTCGCTTTGATTAAAGAGGGATGGTCACACTTCTAGTCAGGCATGATCGACATTGCAAGGAGTCGGGGTCTTTTGGTTGTCAGGACGGAGACCCTGGCGGTGAACTGCGCCGCCTTTGGCTTCGGCAAATCGATAGACCAAGCACGAGCGGGGCCGGCGGCGATGGCGTTGAGGGGTAAACGGTCGCCGAGGGAATAGCGCCGTTGAAGTTGAAGCGGCTGAAGTCATTGGGTAGTTGTGCAAACGCTCTGATACGAGAAGCAGACAGGACGAACCGAACGTGGCTCTGAAGAAATCTGAACCCTATTCATCTCTCTGGTCGAGCAGTCTGCATCGGCGCTGGGCGGGGCACTTCCCCAGTCGCCGTTTGCCGCAACACGTTGCGCACGAAGACCGTGAGCGGAAGAATGCCTGCGAGAGGGGATTTAAGAACGAAAACAGTTCTGCCGGTCTGAATCAATGCGCACCTCCTGCGATGGGGAAAAGGCTGTATCCAGAAACAAAACGGCCCCCGCCAATGGCGGGGGCCGTTGCTGTATGGGGTAGGTCGGCTGCCGTCTATTTCAAGTTGCCGCTCGAATCCAGGGTGATGCCGCCCGGCCCCTTGTTCTTCTTCTCTTCGTTGGCCTTGCGGGTGCCCATCGCCTTGGCGGTCCAGTCTTTCGCCGCGGCTACGTCATCCTTGACTGCGCTAGGATCCGTGTAGTCGACATCCGCCTTGCGCCGGTACATCAGGTTCAGGTAGACCATGGCCTCGTCATAATTGGCCCGGTTAGCCACCGCCTGATTAAGATACTGCAGCCCCTCTTCCACAAGCGGTGCATTCTCTCCCTTGATCGTCTCGAGCACCTTCTTGGGCGCCTTGACGTTGCCCTCGCCGTCATCGTTGATGCCGGCTGGCACCAGCTCTTTCAGCGCATTCTCGTGCGCCAGGGTCCAGTCGATTGCGCCGACTGTATAGGCAGCCTCCGGATCCTTCGGGTCCACTGCCAGAACCTTCTTCTGAAATGCCTTGGCGTCGTCGAACTTCTTGATGCTGAAATTAATGCCCGCTATCTGCTTCAGGCTGTTCACATCCGTGGGGTCCTTGGCCAGAACCTCCTCGAAAATGTCGATGGCCTGTTGCGCGGTCTTCAGGTTTTCCGGCGTATCCAGCCCGGGCACCACGTTCTGGGCCAGTGCTGTGGCCAGATAGGTCTTGGCCATGGGCAGCCCCGGATCAAGCTGCGCGGCCTTTTGGAAGTGTCCGATCGCCTCTTCATATCGCTGCCCCTTGTAGGCATCCACTCCCTTGTTCAACTGGTCACGGGCTGCAAGGCGGTTGCACCCGCTCATGGAAAACACCATGCCGGCCAAGGCAACCACGAGCGCCGTAAAACGTGCGGGTCCATTCATGTTCGTATCCTTCTCCTTCAGGTCGTGCCTCTAGATTGCGCGCCTGGAATCTCATGCTGCTGGCCGCGGGCGGGAGGAACCGAAACCAGGATAGAAAAATTGTACTCCTGTTTCCGTCCGGAACTCGCCGCCCCGGACAGGGCTGGCTACCCTGAGACAGGCCGGGGCATTTCATGCCCCTCTATCTCCTGCTGGCCAGCCTGAATTCTCGGCGTCATCAGGCCGATGCGATCCACAAACGCCCCATGGCCCATGTCGATCGCCTCTCAGCCTTCCCGTTCAGAGAGAACTGCTCAAAGCCGCCGGCTACTGGCCTGCCATGATCTTCGGCGTCATCAGTCCGATGTGATCCACGTTGGCCGCCTTGCCGATATCGATGGCATCGGCAATATAGGCGAAGTTCACATTGTCGTCGCCCTTGATGAACATCACGCGTTCTGCGCGGTTGGCATAGATCTCGGTCAGACGAGGAAGCAGATCGGCCTTCACCACGTCGGTTTCGTTGATCTTGTAATTCGGAGCCGCGCCGGGGCGGTAGAGAACCTGGACCACAATGGTTCGGTCGGTCGGATTCTGCTGCTGCTTCTGATCCTTCGGCGGCTGGGGCACCAGCGCATCCAGTCCCTTGGGCGTCACCGGCACGATGACCATGAAGATGATCAGCAGCACCAGTAGGATGTCGATCATCGGCGTGACATTGATCTCGTTTAAGAAGCCGCCCGCGCTTCCACCAGTTGTCATTGACATGGCTTAAAACTCCTCGCTTCCTGCAAATCGTTAGATAGACAGCCCCAGGCCGAAATTAATGAACCGTCGGGCCGCCGCCTTCGCGCTTCTGCGTCAACAAGCCCACGTCGTCCACGCCGGCTGTCCGCACGGCGTCGATGGCGTCTTCAACCGCCCGGAACTGCGCCCGCGCATCCGCGCGAACGAAGATCGTCTTGCCGGGTTTGTCGGCCAGCTTGTCGCGAACCAGACCGCCAAGCTCACTGACTGCCACCTTGTTCTGCCCCAGGAAGACCCCGCCATCCCGCGTAACCGCTACGACAATGGCGTCATCCTTGTCGGCGTCCGGCATGGCCGTGGGGTTATTCACCTGGGCCATATCGATCTGCACCTTGTTTTGCAGCATGGGGGTAATGACCATGAAGATGATCAGCAGAACCAGCATCACATCCACCATGGGGGTAACGTTGATAGTCGAGTTGACCTTACTGCCTTCGTTGCGAACCGCGATTCCCATTGTTGGGGCTCCGTCCTGTGAATTTTTTGTTCCGGATCGCTTCCGGCGTCGCTCAGCAATCACCCGCCGGGCGCGAGGTTCAAGCCGGCGGGCAGAGGAGATACTCTCTCCGCTGCCCCCCGCAAATTCCCGCTCTCGCCGACTGGCCCTTCGCTTAGCGCCTGTGGCTCTGCTTGATGAAGTAGTCGATCAGTTCGCTCGAGGAGTTGTCCATCTCCACGTCGAAATTCTCGACACGACCAGTGAAGTAGTTGAACGTCATCACGGCGGGGATGGCCACCAGCAGCCCGAAGGCCGTGGTTACCAGCGCTTCCGAGATGCCGCCGGCGACCGCGCCGATGCCCGAGGTCTTCTGCGTGGCGATCTGCTGGAAGGCGTGTAGAATGCCGATGACCGTGCCCAGCAGGCCGACGAACGGAGCCGTGGCGCCGATGGTGGCCAGAACGCTCAGACCCCTCTTCAACTTGGCGTGAACGATGGCCTCGGCTCTCTCCAACGCGCGCTCCGAACTCGCGATGGACTCCTCGGTGGGCGCACCGCCGGAGGAACGAAACTCCTGCAGGCCGGCCGTCACAACCTCGGCTAGGTGGGACTTCTTGTTGCGATCGGCAATCTTGATGGCTTCTTCCAGTTTGCTGTCCTTCAAGGCGCCTGCAACCTTGGGCGCGAACTCGCGCGACTGCTTGCGGGCGGCGCTGAAGTACAGGTAACGGTCGATCATCACGGCCAGCGACCAGATCGACTCAATAAAAAGGCAGATGGCGATAATGCGTACCGCCCATCCCATGTGGTCCCAAAGCTGCAAGGGGCTGAAGCCGACCGCTTGCTCTTCTTCCTGGAAGAAGGCAAGGCTGCTGACCGTGTGCGAAGCGAAATGTGCGAGCTGAGCGAGAATCACTGAATCGTTCCTCCTAAGGAGTTTCTTGTGAACTGCGACTGTCCTGCGGTTGCTGGGGAATGCGGCTCTTTCCGGATTCGCATTCAGGTCAAAAGCAAGGCCCCCGCCCAATGGAACGGGAGGAAGCCAGAGGGTTCCTTATCCACCGAGGGTGAACACCACGTTCACCGTGGTTTCCACTTCCACCGGCTCTCCGTTAAGCAGATAGGGCCTGTACCGCCAGGACCTCACGGCATCCATCGCCGCCTGCTGCAACATGGCGGGCCCGCTGATGACGCGCAGATTCTCGATCGTTCCCGCCTTGGAAATGACGGCCTGCAGCACCACAGTGCCCGAGACGCGCGCCGCCTTGGCAATCGGCGGATACACCGGTATCGTTTTCTGCAGCAACATGCCCGCCGCCACGCCGCCTGAGATGTTGACCTTCTTCGGGGCCGCGGCCTGCACCTTGGGAGCGTTGCTGCCGCTGCCAAACACGCTGCCGATCACGCCGCCGCTGCTGCCGCCCAGCCCTTCCATGCCGGCCACGCCAAAACCCGAACTCGGCGGCGCTTCCTTCTCCGCCACGATCTTGATGTCGTGCGGAATTCGCGTCGGTGCCGTCAGCTGATTGTTCATCATCTCCGACTGCACGTGAACCACGTGTACTGCCTCCGGGGGTGGAGGTGGAGGCGGAGGAGGTGGAGGAGGTGGAGGGGCAGTCAATACCGTTAGCATCATGGCCTTGGGCAGCGCCTCAGGGTAGATCAGCGGGATGAGGATCAGCAGCAGCAGAATGGAGCCGTTGACGATGAACGTCACAAGCATCCAGGGTCCGCTCTTGCTCTTGATCCTGCCTCCGGATTCAAACGTGGAATCTTCAAACATGGCCAGCCTCGGATCGGGTGTCGGTTACTCCCATTTAGACACCGCTGGAACGCGGAATGTTCCCGGCATCAAAACGGTACCACAAATGTGTGCTCCTCTTGTATCAAAACAGCACACTACTTGCCAAGTATTCTGCAAAAACCAGTGCAATTCTAACCCAAACCCCTACACTCTGGCGCGCTTTGCCGCCGGCAGGACCGTTGCCTTGCCCTTCTTCGCCCGCCAGTCTTGCCAAGCCACCAACATCGGCGCCGCCACGGCAATGGAGGAGTACGTGCCGATAAGAATACCCACCACCAGCGCAAATGAAAAGCCGCGCAGCACCTGGCCGCCAAAAATATACAGCGAAAGCACCGTCAGAAACGTCAATCCCGAGGTCAGAACCGTCCGGCTCAGCGTCTGGTTGATGCTCCGGTTCACCACGTCCGGCAAGGACTCCCGCCGGCTGAGGCGCAGATTCTCCCGGATGCGATCGAACACCACGATGGTGTCGTTCATCGAATAGCCCACCAGCGTCAGAATGGCCGCAATCACCGTCAGGCTGATCTCCTGCCCCGTCAGTGCGAAGGCCCCCACCGTAATCAGCGTGTCGTGGAAGCAGGCGACCACCGCCGCCACGCCGTAGATTAGCTGGAAACGGAACCACAGGTAGACCAGCATGCCCAGCATCGAGTAGAGCGTGGCCAACCCGGCCTGCTTTTCCAACTGGTGGCCCACCGTGGGACCTACTGAATCCACCTTGACCCCGGAATCCGCAAAGCTGTTGCCGTAGTGAGCGTGCAGAGCATTCACAATCTGCTGCCGGCCCGTGTCCAGGGCATTCTCATTGGTCTGCTCCGGCAGGCTGATCAGCACCTCGTTAAACCTGGCCTCATCGTAGTTCACGACGTTCGCATCCTTGATGCCCGCCACCTCCGTGGCCTTGCGAATCGCGTTGATGTCCGGAGGCTGGGCGAACTGCACCTGCACCTCGGTGCCGCCGCGGAAGTCCACGCCCAGCGGAACCGGGCTCCCGATGTGCGCCCAGTGCCAGCCCATCGAGACCACACCCGCCACGCTGAATATCAAAGAAAAGCCGAGGAAACCCCACTTCAGCCTCAGCCAGTCCACATTTACACCACGAAACAATTCCACTGATTCTCTCCACTTCCTGGAGGCTGGTCCCCCCAGGGGCTCCAGCGTTCGATTTTTCCGCCGCCGATCGAGCTTCGATCAGACAGCCTTGCTGCCGGCGACTAGATCGATATCAATTCCCCGGACTTCAACCTGCCCAGATGCCAATCGAAGATCACCCGCGATACATATACTGCCGTGAACAGGTTGGCGAACAGACCGAACGTCAGGGTCACCGCAAAACCCTTCACTGGACCGGTGCCGAACAGAAACAAAATGGCCGCCGACACGATCGTCGTCACGTGCGTGTCCAGGATGGTGGTCCAGGCGCGGGCAAAGCCCTGGTCCACCGCCGCTGCCGGCACCTTGCCGGACCGCACCTCTTCGCGGATGCGCTCGAAGATCAGCACGTTCGAGTCCACGCCCATGCCGATGGTCAGAATCACTCCGGCGATGCCCGGCAAGGTCAGCGTGGCTCCCGAAAAGCCCAGGAACCCCAGCAGAATCACCAGGTTCAAGAACAGCGCCAGGTCGGCGTTGATGCCCGAGGCCCGGTAATAGAAGAGCATGAACGCCATCACCACCAGAACGCCCACGATGGCCGCCGTAACCCCCTCGCGGATCGAATCCTGGCCCAGCGACGCGCCCACGGTGCGGGTCTCAATCTCGTTCAGCGAGGCCGGCAGCGCCCCGGTGCGCAGCATCTTCGACAGGATTGCCACTTCGTCCGGCGTAAAACTGCCTACGATCTCGCCGGAATCGCGAATCGCGCTCTGAATCGTTGCCACCTCGCGCACCCGGCCGCCCATCACCACCGCCATGCTCTGGCCCACATTCTTGCTGGTATATTCGTAGAATTTGTCGCCGGCCTCGTTGGTCAGCGTGAAGCGGACGTTCCGGCGTCCGTTCTGGTCCGTGCCCGGATCGGCGGAGCGGAAGTCGCTGCCGGCCACCACCGAGATGCGACGCAGCACATACACCGCGTCCGCATCCGAGCCCGTCGCCAGGTTCCCCGAACCGTGCACCATCATCTCGTCGGGCGGAATCGCGCCGCCCGTGCTGGCCGTCGCCTCCGGCTCGTCCTTGTAAGGGCCGCCCACCACGGCGTGAATCTCCAGCCGCGCCGTGGACTTGATGATGTTCTTCACCTGGTCCAGATCGGAGATGCCCGGCAACTCCACCAGAATCTGGTACTTCCCCAGCCCGTACTCATCGATCACAGGCTCGCTCACGCCCAGTTCATCCACCCGGTCGCGAATCGTCTCGATCGCCTGCTGAACGGTCTTCTCTTCCAGAGCCGCCTCGACCGTCGGCCTCATCGTCAGCGTCCAGGTGTTGTCCGCCCCGCCGCCCGTCAGATCGTATTCATTGGAATACTTCGTATCCAGCGTCGAGCGCACCGTGCTCGCCTGGGCCTGCGTCGTGCCTTCCAACTGAATCAGATTTGGCTTGGCCGGATCGGGCTTGTACACCTGCGTAAAGGTCAGGTTGGCCGTCTTCAGGTCCTGCTGGATCCGCCCCACGGTATTGTCGGTTTCGGCGCTCACCGCCTCTTCGACCACCACCTGCAAAATCAGGTGAGCGCCGCCGCGCAGGTCCAGCCCAAGGTGAATATTCTGGCCCATGGCCTCCATCAGGGCCTTGCCGCTCAGCCCCGACGGCACCCGGAAGATGCCGTATACGAAAATCACCAGGACCGCTACGATCAGGGCAATCTTTTTGTTGAGATTCTTATTCATCGTCCCGTTTCTCTAGTTCCGTTTCTCTGGCCCATTTTCACTGTTACTGGAATGCGGGTGCGGGTGCCCATCCTTCGGTCGCCGCGGCGACTCGCGTCGACCGGAGGATGGGATGCGCAAAACTTAAGAGCTTTCCTGGGTAGTCACCGACGCAATCGCGTTCTTGGCCACTTCCAGCCTGATGTTGTCCGGCGCCACGCGAATCACAATGGAATCGTCCTTGATGGTAAGAATAATCCCCCGGATCCCCCCCGCCGTCGTCACCCGGTCGCCCGCCTTGATGCCCGAAAGCATCTCCTGCCACTGCTTCTGCCGCTTCTGCTGCGGGCGAATCATCACCAGGTACAGAACCGGAATCAAAAGCAAGGGCAGAAGCATGGGAAGACTGCCACCCGCTCCGCCCGGCCCACCCGCCAAAAATGCTAAACTCGTCGCCACGCTCATCCCCACATTCATCCCCACGATCATCTCTTGTCCGCCCCCGGCCGCAAACCCCTCCTGCCGTTCAGGGCACAGGCACACCCGGCTTCAAACCGGCTGCCTGAAAGAATTTGTCTCCGGGAATGTTCCTGGCTGCTGAGTACGCCCGGCCCACGCTCTGGCCAGACCTCTGAGATGGATGATCCGGTTGCCGCGGGCCGTTGGGACTCCGTTTCCAGTCCCGCGCCCGCCTGCCTACCTGAAACCCAACTGCCGTCTGCTTCCTGTTCGACACGGCCTTCCCCCGGAACCCCAATCTGGGCGTCCTGTTTCTGAGGTCGCACCGTTCCCCGGTGCTCCCTCCGCCCGGATGCCAAGAGAATGCCTACGATGATAAGAAACGCGCGGCCTGTTGCGTGTCAAGGCGCGCCGTCACCGTCAACCCGGCTTCATCCGGCAAATTCGCACCGCTCCGGCCCATGGACAGCCGCCATCCGTGGCGCATAGTATGCCTTCCATCTGCCGTCCAGGAAGCTTTCCATGCCCTCATGGTTCCGCCAGTCCTTCTTAACGATTCTGCTTTTCCCTGCCGCTTCGCTCCACGGCATCGCCCAGGCCCCCCATTTCATCCAAATGCCCCTGTATTCCGTCGCGGTTGAGCCCGGCAATCCGCCTTGGCTGACCATCGAGCGCGAGCACCAGGCGGTCTTCGAAGTTCCCATCGTCGCAGGCCTCGCCTCCGACACCCAGGAAGAGCACCTCTCCGGGATTGAATTCTCCTTCCGCGAAACCGGCAGCGGCGCCTGGGAACTGAGCGCCACCGCTCAAAGCACGCTTTGGACCGGCCGCCGCTTTGAGTGGCGATTCTTTCCCGACCACATCGAGTTTCAGCAGTTTGCCGCGGGCCACGGCAAGCTCGGCCGGAATTATTTCCTGTCCAATGGCGTTTCGAACCGCTGGGACAAAGGTACGACCGACGGTCACGCCTGGGACGCGACCCTCTACGCCGACCGTTACTTTGCCCCCAACCCCAACCATGCCAACCAGTTCGAATTCTCGATCGCCATGCCGCAGATCCTCGGCTTCAGCGTGGACCGCCAGCAGGACTCCGAGCAGGACTTCCGCCCCGAGCGAATCACCGGAATTTTCGCCCCGCCGCCCCTTTTTCTCGCCTTCCACATGGACAAAACCTGGACCGGCATCGGCATCGGCGCCCATCCCGGCGAATATCAGTTCCCGGCCCTCGAATACACCGGCTCGCGCTATGCCGGCGCCTCCTTCTTCGTCGACTACATGGGCTACCGCCCCCTCGACGGTGACTTCGCCTCGCCCGTCCTTGCCATCACCTTTGCTTACGACCCGCTCGACGCCCTCCAGGCCTACACCGAATGGCTCGACAAGAGCGGCTTCTCCACGCAACCGGCGGCCAAAGACGTTTACTGGCACCACCTGCCCATCTTCTGCGGGTGGGCCGAGCAGACCGTCGAATCGGTCCCGAAGGGCGAGGCCCCCAACAAGCTAGCTACTCAGGCCAACTATGAGAAATGGCTCTCCATCCTCAATGACCGCAACCTGCCTGTCGGCACCGTGGTCATCGACGACAAGTGGCAGCAAGCCTATGGAACCTTTGAAGTCGACCAGAAAAAATGGCCTGACCTGAAGGGCTTTGTCGCCGCGCAGCACGCCAGAGGCCGTCACGTCCTCCTGTGGATTCCTGTAGCTCAAACCGACGGCCTTCCCCCCTCGCTCTGCGTCACCGCTCAGGGGAAGTGCGTAACTGCCGACGCAGGCAGCCCGGCGTATGAAGCCTATCTCCGCCCGCGCATCCGCCACCTGGTCCAGGACATCGGCATCGACGGCTTCAAGGAAGACTGGGTCGGCGCGCCCGCTGCTCCCGGCCTGCCTCTCACCGGCCCCGCCACCGGCATCGAGTTCGTCCGCCGCTTCCAGTGGATTCTCTATAGCGAAACCCATAAATGGAAGCCCGACGCCATGGTCGAAACCCAAACCGTCAATGCCCTCTTCCGCGAATCTTCCGACCTGATCCGCCTCAACGACATCTGGTATGCCACCCGCAACGTTCCCGACGTTCTGCGCCTCCGCGCGGGCATCGCCCACATCTCCGGCTGGCCGCTGGTAGACACTGACAACGCCTCCTCCACCACCCTCAAGGATTGGTGGGCTTACATGCAGGCGCAGCCCACCATCGGCATTCCCGCTCTCTACTTTGTCACCCGCACCGAATCTACCCAGGAGAGCCCATCCGACGATCAATGGACCGCGCTCGCCGCTCTTTGGCGAAGTTATATCGACTTATTGAAGTCAAGGCAGTGAGTCAGCTCGTTCATCCGCTGATTTGCTAACTTGCAGACTTGCTAACTCGCTGGCCTGCTGATTAGCTAACTCACTAACCCGCTGAGCCGCTAATTCGGCTTGACTTCCACAGCCGGCGCGGAAGTCTCCGGCTCATCGCCCGAATCCTCCACCAGCACCGCCGAGCCGGGAACGATGTCGAAGCTCACTCCGTCCTTGCCGACGGGATGGAACGTAATCCGCAGCGGCTCCCGCTGCCACTGTGCCGCGCCGCAAACCGGGTCCGGGTGATTCTCCGGATCGAAGGCCGCCAGCTTCTTAGCCAGTACCGCCTTGCGTGCCGCCACCTGCGCTACCACGGCATACAAGCTCTTCCCGCTGGCCGTCACACCGCAGTAGGCCCCATAGTCCCGGAACCAGCTCACCTGGCTCACGCCGGGGTCGTAGTCCGGCAGCTTCAGCGCCACGATATGCCCCGTCACGCGGTCCACCAGCAGCCATGGACCCCGCTGCCACACCCAGTGGCCCTGCTTGTCACTGGGCGCAGGCTTTTCACCCGGCAAGGCGTCGTTCAGCCGCATCACCCGCCGCACTACAAAGCTCCGGTCGGTCACATCGTGGGCGTCGCCGGTGGTCCATTCCTTCACCGCGCCGTCCACCAGCAGGGCGCGAATCTTCAGCGCGTCCTCGGCCGCGGCCGCGCCGGCCGGGTCGCCGGCCTTCGAGTACGGCACGCGCCGCACCGCGCCCAGAACTACCGTGTGCTCCTTGCGTGCCGCCGCTTGCGCAGCCAGAAGAGCGGCCAACAGAACCGCCATCGTCACAATCCAAAACCTTGCGCCCTTGCTCATGCCTTCCGCTCCTCGATACCCGCCTCTTCAGCGCCCCTAGAGCAATGCCAAAAACTCATCAACCGTCAGGCCCGCGGCGCGAATCAGCTTGCGCAGTGTGCCCAGGGAAAGCTCTTTGTGCTGAGGAACGGAAAGATTCGCGCGTTCGCTGGCTTTGGTCATCAAGACATGGCTTCCCACCTGTCCCCTGACTTGCCACCCGGCGCGCTCAAACGCCTTGACTGCTGCCTTGCCCGAGATGTTCCCCAGTTGCCCCATTTGTACTCCTGCAATAAGTTGGACAAGTTCCAAACCTTCCGCGACTTGTATGACAAAAGACTAGGATCGGGGAACAGGGCGCGCAATAGGGTTGGTTGACACTGACCGTCGAAATCATCTCCAGCGAAAAGAGGAAACGCTGGCGCCGGAAACGATCGCAGTGGGACTGGATTTCGAAGGGATCGGAGGACAACAACTCAGACAGCGACAACAATTGGAGTCTGCTGTGAAGAGAGCAGGCTGACAGCCTTCAGATCCTCGGCCCACATCCAACCCGTGATGGCCTCGCGAATGTTTTCGAGCGCCTCCTTTTCATCGCGGCCCTGCGAGACGCATCCCGGCAATGCGGGACATTCCGCCACGATCCAGCCGTCTTCCGCTTCTTCCAGCGTCACATGAAACATCATGCCGAGATCTCCTTTGCCTTGATTCTAGCTGCTTGACTAAATCTGTGCTGCCTCCACGGCCCGCGCCACGCGAAACGCCGTTCCTTCATTCAAATGCGCGGCCAGCACCTGCATCCCCACCGGCAAACCCGCCTGCGTCGCGCCGCAGGGCACCGTCACCCCGCAAATCCCCGCCAGGCTGGCCGTCACCGTGTAAATGTCGGCCAGATACATGGCCAGCGGATCGCCCGTCTTCTCGCCCAGCTTGAACGCCGCCGTAGGCGCGGTCGGCGTCACAATCGCGTCCACCTCGGCAAAAGCCCGCAGATACTCTTCGGCCAGCAGTCGCCGCACCTGTTGCGCCTTCAGATAGTAGGCGTCGTAGTAGCCCGCGCTCAGCGCGTACGTCCCCAGCAGAATCCGTCGCTTTACCTCGGCGCCAAATCCCTCGTCGCGCGAGTGCCGGTACATCGCGGACAGGGTCTCCGATGCCTTTGACCGGTAGCCGTAGCGCACGCCGTCAAAGCGAGCCAGGTTGGCGCTGGCCTCGGCCGTCGCCACCAGGTAATAGGTCGGAATCGCGTAGCGGGTAGCGGGGAGCGAAACCGCCTTCACCTCGCAGCCGGCGGCCTTTAACGAATCAATCCCCCGCTCGATGGCCGCTCGCACCTCCGCGTCAAGCCCCGCGCCGAAGTACTCCGCGGGAACCCCAATGCGCAGCCCCTCCACCGGCTTGTCGCTTTCGGCCGCATAATCCTCGACCGGCGCCGCCGAGCTGGTCGCATCCTTGGGATCGTGCCCCGCAATCACCCCCAGCAGCGTGGCGGCATCCCGCACATTCCCGGCAAACGGTCCCACCCGGTCCAGCGACGAGGCAAACGCGATCAACCCGTACCGCGAGACGCGCCCCCATGTAGGCAGGACGCCCACCACCCCGCAAAAACTCGCCGGCTGCCGAATCGATCCGCCGGTGTCCGATCCCAGCGTAGCCACGGCCAGGTTGGCCGCCACCGCTGCCGCCGACCCCCCGCTCGACCCCCCCGGAACCCGCTCCGGGTCCACCGGATTGCGCACCGGTCCATAAGCCGAATTCTCGTTCGAGGAGCCCATGGCAAACTCGTCGCAGTTCAGCTTGCCCAGCAGCACCGCGCCGGCCGCCTCCAGCCGCGCCACCGCCGTGGCGTCATACGGAGGCCGGTAACCCTCCAGAATCTTCGACCCCGCCGTGGCCGGAGCCCCCCGCATCACCAGCACGTCCTTGATCCCCACCGGAATCCCCGCCAGCGCCGGCAACGGATCGCCCTTGGCCGCCATCGCGTCCACCCGTTCTGCCTGCTCCAGCGCCCGCTCTTTGGTCAGGCTCAAATAAATATTGAGCCGCGGATTCACCTTTGCGATGCGATCATAGTAGCTGGCGGCCAGATCGACAGCCTTGGTCCGCCCCGTGGCAACCTCCGCGCGCAACTGGGCCAGAGTCCTGGGCTTTTCAACGTAGCGTTCCGCTGTTTTGGCTTCGCTGGACAATCGAACCTTCCTCTTTTGGTAACCTCTTCCGGCCTTTTTTGCGGCCTCGCGGTCCGCCAAACCATCTTCAATGCTGCTGAAATGCGGGTGGTTACTGAAATGTGGGTGCCCCATCCTTCGCGCTTTTTGCGAAGGGTGGGAAGCAAAACTCTGCGCATCGGCGCCCCACCCCACAATCTCCCAAGATGCCCTAACTCCTTGGGCCGCCGCTTACCGTTCGATCACCTTCGGCACCTTGAAGAACACCTGGTCGGTCTCCGGCGCCTGCTTGAGCACCGTGGCCCGATCCAGCGAGGCCTGCACAACATCGCCGCGCGGCCTGCCCGCGCCCGCCGCGTCCAGCAGCTCGGTGACCTGCGCCAGCGGCGCCACGCCGGCCGTATCCAGCTCGTTCAACTCCGCCACGTAGTCCAGAATGGCGTTCAGATCGTCGAGCATGGGCCCGGTCTCCTCCGGCTTCAGCTCCAGGTGCGCCAGTTCGGCCACGCGCTCCACGTCTTCCACGGTAACTTTGGCGGTCATTCCCTCGCCTTCCCCATCTCCGGCCGTCTCCTCCCAGGCCCTCCCAGATTTCCGTTCCAGCCTCTCTCGAATCAGATCCGAAGATAGAGTATAGCCCGTCCCGGCTTCCACCCCCTCGCACCCGATCCCGCCGGCCCGATGAGGACCCGCCTTGTCTCTCAGTCCACCGTAAGCGTCAAAGTCACGCTGTGTGTCACGCCGGTCGAACCCACGGTGACGGGAATCGAATAGGTTCCCGCCGGGGTTAAACCGGAGCCGCCGCCACCTCCTCCACCACCCCCGCCCGATCCTCCGCCCGACTTCACGCAACTGGACACTCCGCCCGCCAGAATCACCAGCAGCGCCAGCAAAGCGGCCATCTGCAGAGCCCTCCTGCGACCCTTCCATCCCAGCGGCAGCAACACCAGCCCGCAGAGCAGCGGAACCGCGCCCCAACCACCCGGCCCCGTCAACCGGGAGGACGCCGAGGAACTCCCTGTTGACACTTGCACCGCCACGTTTCCCGTGGCGCCGCCGCTCAGCGTCTCGCTCGCCGGGTTGTAGATGCACAGCGCGTCCGTCGGAAGCGTGCCGCACTGGGACGTAAACGTTCCCGATGACCCGTTCAGCGGCGTAATCACCAGCGTGTAGCTGGCGCTATCACCGCTGGCCACGGTTTGCGTGCTTGATCCGGAGACCGCCACCGTGTAATCGAATCCCATCCCGTTCAGCGGCACCGACGCGCCTGTCGTTACCGTACTGATGGTCACCGTCAGGTTGCCCATCTGCGCCCCCGCGGCCGTGGGGACAAACTCCACTCCAGCCGTGCAGCTCAATCCCGGCCCCAGCGTCGCGGCGCAGGTGTTGTTCACCAGTTGGAAGCCGGGCGGAACCGCCAGCGCCAGGCCGCTCAAGCTGGTCACGGTTCCGGAATTGGTCACCGTCACCGTCGTGGAGCTGCTGGTCTGGCCCACCCCGGTGGTTGCAAAGTTGATCGTCGCCGGCGTCACCCCGATCCCGGCCGAAACCGCCCCGGTCCCGCTCAGCGTCACGGTGGCCTGGGTGGCTATCGAAGCCGACGTGACGATCAATGTCCCCGTCTCCGTCCCGCTGGCGGTTGGCTCAAAAACCACCCCAACCGTGCAGCTTGCTCCCGCGGCCAGGCTGGTGGTGCAGGTGTTTTGTGTCAGGCCGAACTGAGCCGTGATCGAAAGCGTCAGCCCGCTGGCTGAATAGCTGCTCGTATTGCTGATGGTGACCGTTTGCGCCGTGCTGGACCCGCCGGGTACCACAGCCTGGAAGGTTAACTGCGCGGGGCTGACATTGAGCCCGGACGTCACCTGGCTTGCCCCGCTCAGCGGCACCGTAACCGCCGTCACGCCGGGACTCGACGAAGAGATCGTCAGTGTGGCCGTGCTCCCGCCTGTCGTGGCCGGGGTAAAGGTCACCTGCACCGTGCAACTGCTCCCACTGCTCAGCGTCGTTCCGCAGGTGGTGGCGCCGGTGGTAAAGCTGCTGGCGGCCTGGCCCGTGACCTGGAAGCCCACATTCGCCGCCGAAGATCCGCCGGTGTTGCTGATGGTCAAGGTCGACGGCGCGCTGGCCACTCCCGGTTGTTGCGCGGCAAAACTCAAACTGGTCGGACTCACGCTCAACACCGCTGGCTGGACGCCCGTTCCCGACAAAGCCACCGTCTGCGTGCACAGTAAATCGGAAACGGTCAGCATACCCGTCAGGGAGCCTATCTGATTGGGAGCGAACACCACGCCGATGGTGCAGGCCGAGTGCCCCGTAAGTTGCGTGGTGCAGTTGTTCGACGTGTGAAAAGCCGCGCTCGCCGTGACGGCGATTGCAGTCAGCGGCAAGTCTCCGCTGTTGGTCAGCAGCACGGTCTGCGCCGCGGAAAGCTGCCCCACCGGCGTTCCGGGAAAGGTCAGCGAAGTGGGGTTCAGCAGATCGGTCGGCGGCGCCGCTCCGGTCCCGTTCAAAATCACGGTCTGTGTTCCCGCCCCATCGGTAAACGTCAGGATTCCCGCCAACGCTCCCGCTTGCGTGGGCGCAAACTCCACGGTCACCTGGCAATCGCTGTTCGCCGCCAGCGCATTTGTGCCGCAGGCGTTGCTCGCGATCGTGAAGGGCGCGGTGACGGTGATGCTCGTGATGGGCACCGCCGTCCCGCTGCTGTTGGCCGCCTCCACCTGCAGCGGGGCGGAAGTCGTCCCCACCTCCACTTGGCCGAAATTCACGCTGGCGGGGGTCAGGGTCACCGCTCCTGCCGCGGCGCCGGTCCCGCTCAGCGCCACCGTCAGTTCGCCGCCGTAGACGTTGGCGCTGATCGTCATCTGGCCCGTCCGGCTGCCGGTCGCGGTGGGCGTAAACGTCACCTGGATCGTGCAGCTCCCACCCACCGCCACGGTCGTATTCTGGCAGTTGTCGGTCTCGCTGAAGTCTCCGCTCATCGCAATCGCCGTGGGCGTCAGGGCCAGGCTGCCGGTGTTCTCCAGGGTCACCGTCTGCGCGCTGCTGGCAGTCCCGTACACCTGGCTCGCGAAGGTCAGCGAGTCGGGCGTCGCGGTCGCCGTGGTCAGGTTCGTGCCCGCGGTCCAAAGCGCGGTTTGCCATACCCCGCGTCCGTAGGTCCCCGCGGTCAGCACCTGCACGGGCGCCGTTGCCGGTGACGCGCTCAGCTCCACCACCGGCACCTTCGGCAATCCGCTTCCAAACGCCGACCAGCAGGTAGAAGAAACATTGCTGCAAGTGCCAATCTGCGTAGTGAAATAAACCCCCGCGTCCGTGGCCACATACACCGTGTTGGCGCTCTGCGGATCCACTACCACGCTGTTGGCCGGCGCCGAGGGAAGATTGGCCATCAAACTCGCCCAGTGCGCTCCCCCGTCGCTCGATCTGTAAACCGCCTGCACCTCCTCCGCCACGTTCGAGAATCCCTCCACCGTCACGTAGACCGTGTTCCCCGTCGGGTCGTGCGTGTCGATGAAGATGCTGGAGATGTCCAGCCCATACGCATTCAACGCCGCGCTGGCGTTGGTCACCGGGTTCAGCGTCAGATCCTGCCACACCGGCGTGGTGCCGCTGGATGGATTGAAGTTCGCGCTCAAAACATGGCCGGGCAGTCTCGCGCCTCCGTCCGCGGAGCCGAACATGCCCACGTAAACAACTTCTCCGCCGCCGGAAAGCGCCACCGCGGCCATCGACCGGATCAACGCATCGCCGTTGCAGGAGACGTCCGTTGCCCCGCTGTCCAGAATGGGACTGATGGCGTTGCTCCCGGTCCACCCCACCCCGTCCGCCAGCCCCCTCCACACCCGGCAGGTCCCGATCAGCAACTGCGCCGGCTCCAGCGGGTCCACCAGAAACGGCGCCGCCGTAGTCATGGTGTACCCATCCCCGCCCACGTCCGCATCGGTCACCACCGGACTGGTTCCGAATTCCGCCGGGCTGCATGCCGTCGGATCGGAACACAGGTAGATCGCAACTCCCTCCTCGCCGTTCACATACCAGTTCGCGCTGTTGCTGGGATCGATAGCCACCGGCCCGCCCTCACCACCCAGAATCTGCGGCCAATTCGCCGCCGGCGCAGTGGCGTTCTTCAGCCCCGCGGTTCCGTTCACTCCCAGCCCGGTCATCATCGTGTAGGGCGAGATGCCGGCCAGCGCCATGCTCTCCACCTCGGCCAGCGATCCCAGGCTCCCATTCAGGTTCTGGAAGTGCGTGGCATCACTCGCCGCGCACACCTGGCCCGTCTCCCCGATCAAGTCCATCGAGCGCCACAGCCCGCTGTCGTTGCCCACAAGCACCTCCAGCGGGTTGGCCGTGTTCCAGGCCAGCGCGTGCTGGAATTCGCCCACCTGCGCGCTCATGCACGTCGTGGCATTGGTGGTGTTGCGCCACACGCAGCCCATGGCCAGGCTGCACTTCCACAGGTCGTTCGCCCCCGCCAGCAGCAGCGTATCCTCCCCTTGTCCCAGTGCCGCCGGCGCCGCCGCCAGCGCCAGGTTGTAGTCGCCGTTCTCAATGGTCGCCCCGCCGTCGGAAGTGTTCGTCTCCAGCGCCTGCGTGTTCCATTGCTGGGCAAAGGCGAGATTCGCGCTTGCGCACGCGCCCCCGCTGATCGCGCACTGATCCTGCCACAGTCCCTGGTCCTGGTTGTATAAATCCACCGTCCACGCAAAGGTGTCGCCCGTCTGCGGATTCACCGCCAGCGCGCCGCGAAAGATCGGGCAATCGATCGAGCCAACCTGGCTGGAATTCGTGGGACAGAAAAGGGTCGTCAGCCCGGTGCCGGGTTGCGCGGCCATCCGCGTCCAGGTCACCCCGTCCGTCGACTGGTAATAGCCGTGGAACCGCACCGCCGCCACAAACAGTTGCCGCACCGGGTTCCACACCACGGAGGTAGCCGCATTGCCGTCGGGGCTCACAAACGGATCGTTCGGCCCCTGCACGTCCACTCCTGCTCCGTCCGTGATGGTCGCCAGGTTCCAGGTAACGCCGCCATCGGCGGAGTAGTAGAGGCCCTCATAGCTCCGGTTGGGCCACTCCGCATTCACCAGCGTGCCTTCGTAGGCCTGCGACACCGCCGCCACCACCAGTTGCGGATCCACCGTGCTCCACGCAAAACCCGCAAATCCCTCCCCCGCGAAGCTCCACTTCGTGTCCGCGGTTGTGTTGATCAGGCTCCAGCTGTTTCCGCCGTCGCTCGAACGCAGGATTCCGGCCCCATAGTAGGAGTCCAGCGCATCGTTCGGGTCCCCGGTGCCGGCCAGAATCACTCCCGTCCCGCCCGCCTGCACCGTCAGCGCTCCAATGCTGATCGAGGCGTCCTGGGCTCCGCTCAACGCCGCCACCGTGTCCGTCAGCGGCATGAAGACCACAGGGGTCGGCGCGGACGCAGCCGCATTCTGCGCCACCCACACCCCACCCCCGGTCGTGCCCAGGTAGAGATGGTTGCCGGTCGCGTCCGCGGGGTCCAGCGCCAGCGCGGAGATTCTGCCCGTCACCAGCCCATAATTCGCCGTCAGGACCGCGGCCGGCCCCAGCGACTGCCAGGTCGCGGTCGAGGCCGGGGCCGAGGTTGACGCCGTCTGCGTCTGCGCTCCAGTCCGCCAGCCCGTGTGCCCGGCGCCTGCCCGACGCCCCGCCCCGCCTTTGGCCCCGCTCGGCGTCCATCCCCGCCGGGCAAGAAACCGCTGCGCCGCAACTACCCGCGGAGGCGGATTCAGCCGCTGCGGCGCCGCTTTCACAGCCCGACCCGCATCCCGGCCCGCGCCCCATCCCGCACCCGGTCCCGCATCCGGTCTCGCGTCCGGACTCGTATTAAGGCCCGCATCCCGGCCCGCGTCCCATCCCGCGCCCGGCCCGCCAGCCTTTGCTTGCGCCCATGCCGGCCGCGCCGCTGCAAACAACAGCGCTCCCACGACCGTCAGACGCAGCGCTCCCGCCGCCAGGCCAGCCCATCCCGTGCCTCGCCCGCCGCTCCGCGCTCCATGAAAACGTAGTCCAACCCCGCCCCGCCGGGCAGGCTCACCGGAAAACCGCTGCAAATCCTGCATAGTCTCACACGTCCGGATTCCGATTCCGGCCTCCCCTCTCTTATCCTCTGAGGGAGATGGGTCGGAACCCAATCGATTACGCCTTGCGAAACACGCAGTTTCCGGGATTGGAATTGCTTGCAATTATAGTACGAAAGCGGCACACAGGATTGAAGGAGCCTCACACACCACCGGTCAACCCTCGCGCGTCCCCCAAACGCAAGCCCTTGAAACGGCTATTTCTCCCCTCCGCCGCCGTGCTGCCGAACATAAATTCCCGCGACCAACTTCTTTGCCGCCGAACCCGCCGTCATCGGCCGCACCAGGATGCGCGGCGGTTCGCCGGCCGCTCAAGCTCTTCCGGAATCTGTAGCTTCTTGGGCATTGAATTCATGCAAGGCGAGCCGCAGCCTCTGGTCTTCTGCATCTTCGGCAGCGGCGCGCCAGTTTCCGGGTCGCCGGCCTCCCGGGAGTCGGCCAACGGCTCAGGGCTCGGCATGAATCCGAATCGGCCTTCGACGCCTCTCGCGGCGGCCTTGCCGCACCCCCGCACACGGATTAAAGTGAAGGCCATGAATTCCCGAATTCCTGGTTTTCGTGGCGAGTATCTCTGGGAGCTCGAAATCCCTCAAACGCAACTGCTTGCATTGGCCGAGGCGGTTCCGGCGGAGATGTACGGCCGGGTGCCGGGTGCCCCAGGTCTCGTCCGCCGCGGCGGAAGACCTGGGAAACCACGAAGCTCAACCATCGTGCTCCCAACCAGCAAAAAGGGGCGCCCCAAACGGGCAGCCCCTCGTGCAATCCATCCTTCCACTCCAGCCCTACCAGCTTCCCCACGCCCGGCTGATATAGTCCGCCAGCGTCAGGCTGACCAGCGTCAGGAACATGAAGATGCCCGCGCCCACCGTCAGCTTGGTCAGCTTGGTGCTGTACTTCACGTGCATGAAAAACAGCACCACCAGCACCATCTTGGTGGTGGCGATGGCCAGCGCGATGACCGGATTCCAGGGGCCCAGGTCGATAAACGACGCCCAGACCGTGAGCGCCGTGCCCACCAGCAACGCGATTAGGATGACCACGTAGACCCCGGGGCCCACGATGTGATGCGCGTCTTCGTTTGGTTCGCCGCGATGCTGGTGTTCGCCCTGTTCTATTTGCTCGCTCATGCCGTTCTCCTTCAAAGCCTCCGGACAAACAGGAGGAATGCAGCTCCAATGCTGTTTTGAAAGGGCGCGATTTGAACCGCGCCGCCCATGCAACCTAAAAACTACGAAGCTTTAGCCCCCGAGGGAATGCTTCTCAACCCCAAACCTCCTGCCCCGCAACCGGATCGCAGTTTCCGCTCAGTGCCTGCTGATCAAATAGAGCAGCGCGAAGAGATAAATCCAGATAATGTCGACAAAGTGCCAGTAAAGGCCGAAGTTCTCCACAAACGTCACGTGCCCCGAGGTGTAAGCCCCGGCCCGGGCGCGGAAGATCATGAATCCCAAGATCCCGATGCCTATGATCATGTGCAGCGCGTGCATGCCGGTCATCAGGAAGTAGAGCGAGAAGTAGACCTCGGTGTGCCGCGCCATATCCAACAGCAGCGGCTTGTCGTGATATTCCAAAAAAACTTCGCGATCCGATTGGGGATCGAGAAACGACTGCAAGCTGTAGTGGAAGCCGGGAACGTGGTGCTTCTCGATCTTCTCCGCATACTCGATGGTCTTGATGCCTAAAAATCCCAGGCCCAGAATCATCGTGAGACTCAGGGAAAGCACCAGCGCTCTCTTGCGCCCTGTCTCCGCGCACCACACGCCCATGGCCATGGTAAAGCTGGAGATGATCAGCACCAGCGTGTTCAGGGTGCCCCAAACCACATTCAACTGGTGCGAGCCGGACACAAACGCCGGATAGTACCAGTTGCGGTAGATCAGATAGGCGGTAAACAGCCCCCCGAAGAACATCACCTCCGTCAGCAGGAACAGCCACATCGCAAACCCGGCCGCATCCGCCTGTTGCTCTGTGCTCTCAAAGTGATGGCGCAGATAGGCCGGATGCTCGTGCTGAGCAGCATCGTTTGCGCCATGGGCAATCGCTGTGCTATCCGACACTGGCTACCTCTTTTTCTTTCTGACGCTCCAGCCACTCGTAGTCATAGGCCTCGTGGTCCATGATCGGAGTCCGGGTAAAGTTTTCGGTCAACGGCGGCGACTGCACCTGCCACTCGAGGCCCGTCGCCTGCCAGGGATTGTTCCCCGCGATGGCGCCATACTTCAGCGACCACGTCAGGTAGAGAACCGGCAAGAGGTAGCCCACCCCCAGAATCGTCGCGCCCGCGGTCGAAAACACGTTCAGCACCTGGAACTCCGGCGGGTACGACGCGTACCGCCGCGGCATCCCCAGCGTGCCCAGAATGAACTGCGGGAAGAACGTGAAGTTGAACCCGATGAACGTCACCACCGCCGCCAGTTGCGAGATCTTCTCCGGATACATCCGCCCCGTCATCTTCGGCCACCAGAAGTGGATGCCCGCCAGAAACGCCATCAGCATCCCGCCCACCATCACAAAGTGGAAATGCGCCACGATGAAGTACGTTTCCGTCAGGTGAATGTCGGTTCCTGAAGTGCCCAGGAACACGCCCGTCAGTCCGCCGATGGTGAACAGCCCCATGAAGCCGAAGGTGTACAGCATCGGCGTCTCGAAGGTGATCGATCCCTTGTAGAGCGTGAACGTCCAGTTGAAGATTTTGATCGCCGAGGGCACCGCCACCAGCATCGTCAGCAGCGAAAACACCAGCACCGCATAGTTCGAGATGCCCATGATGAACATGTGGTGCGCCCAGACGAAGAACCCGAACACCGCAATGGCCACCGACGAAAACGCCACCGCCGTATACCCGAACACCCGTTTCCTGCTGAAGGTCGAAATGGTCTCTGAAATCACCCCCATGCCGGGCAGAATCATGATGTACACGGCCGGATGCGAGTAAAACCAGAACAGGTGCTGGAACAGCAGCGGATCCCCGCCTTTGGTGGGGTCGAAGACGCCGATCCCGAGCGTGCGCTCCAACGCAATCAGCACGATGGCGATGGCCACCACGGGCGTGGCCAGAACCATCAGGATGCTGGCCGCATAGTGGGCCCACACAAACAGCGGCAGCCGGAACCAGGTCATTCCCGGACAGCGCATCTTGTGGATGGTCACAATGAAGTTCAACCCGGTAAAGATCGAACTGAACCCGGCAATGAAGGCCGCCAGTCCCGTGGTCAGCACGTTGGTGTTCACATAGTGCGTCGACAGCGGGGTGGTGAAGGTCCAACCCGTATCCACGCCGCCCGCCATCATCGTGTACAAAGCCAGGATGCCGCCCGCAATGTACAGATACCAGCTCAGCAGGTTGATCTTGGGCAGCGCCAGGTCCTTGGCCCCGATCATCAGCGGGATCAGAAAATTGCCCAGCGTGGCCGGAACCGACGGCACCAGGAAGAAGAAGATCATGATCACGCCGTGCATCGTGAACACCTTGTTATAGGTGTCGGTGGCCATCAGGTCGGTCTGCGGCGTCAGCAGTTCCAGGCGGATCAGGCCAGCCAGCGCGCCGCCGATAAAGAAGAAGAAGCTCAGCGAGATGAGGTAAAGAATTGCAATCCGCTTGTGGTCGCCGGTCAGCAGCCAGCTCAGAATTCCGTTCTCCTTGGTGAGATAGTTCACCTTCGGAATTCTGGCCGTGGATTGGTCGGGAAGACTCAAGATCGTCGCGCTCATTGCTTCACCATCCCTTTTGCGGCGGACCCTTGCTTCGCGGGCGCTTTCGCGGCAGGTCCGCCCGCCGCCGGCCCCGCCTTGCCTTCACTCCCCGGCAGCAGCTCGGTCGTGTTCAGCGTCTGCTGAATGCGGTAGTCGGAGTTCAGGTTCCTGATGAACTCAACCAGCGCGATCACGCCCTCCTCGCTGATCTGCCCCTGGTAGGTGGGCATAATCGGCGCATAACCCTGCGTCACGTGCTGCGACGGGTTCAGGATCGACTCGCGCAAATATGCGTCGTCGGCGGTCACCGTCCCTCCGCTGGAAAGCGCCAGCTGGGCGCCGTACACGTTGGCCAGGCTTGGCCCCCGCGCATCCGGCCGCGCGTTGTGGCAGGCCGCGCAGCTCAGGCTGGCAAAAAGCCGTTCCCCGTTCTGCGCCAGCGACATTCCGCTGGTCGACTCGTCCAGCCACTTCCTGTACCCCTCCGGCGTCAGCACCACAATGTCGCCGACCATCTGCGAGTGGTTCGTCCCGCAATACTGGGTGCAGAACAGGTGATAAGTCCCCGGCGTCGTGGCCTCGAACCACACCGTCGTGTACCGGCCCGGAATCGCCTCCCGCTTCACCCGGAAGGCAGGAATCGAAAAGCTGTGAAACACATCCTGCGAGATCAGCGTCAACTGGATCGGCTTTCCCGTCGGTATGTGCAGAGAGTTGATCTCGTGCTGCCCGCCCGGGTGCTCCGCCTTCCACATCCACTGCTTGCCCACCACGTAAATGTTCATGGCGTTGGCCGGCGGCGTGTAGACCCGGAAATAAATCAGCGCCCCCCACACGAACATCACCAGGAACAGCCCCAGCGGAATGATCGTCCACGTCGCCTCCAGCAGCGTCGAGCCCTCCACCTGCACTGCCACCGGATGCCGCCCCTTGCTGTAGAGAATGCAAAAACTTGTCACCAGCAGGGTCACGATGGTCAGCCCGATCAGGCTCACCAGCACCATGAAAAAGAGCAGCGCGTCCATCTGCGGCGCAATCTTCGACGCCTCCGGCGGAATCAGCGCGAAGTTCGTCAACCACTTGACGAGAAATTCCCAGAGTACTGGACTGATGTGGTTCATTCCGTTATCCGTTCACCTTTGTTCCTGTCCCCGTCTTGCCTGTCCCGGCGGCTGAGTCTCCAGGCGTCCCTGCGCCTGCGCTTCCGTCTCCGGCCCCGCCATCCTGCTGCCGGCTATCCCGGCGGAACATCACCAGCATGAATCCGCCCAGCGTGAATACCGTCACCAATCCCCCCAACTGCACCACTCGCGCCACGATCAGCGAGTGCTTGTTGGTCTTCGGATCGTAGTGGTAGCAGTAGGTCAGTATGTTGTCCACCGGAGAACCGATGCGGTTCGCCGAAGCCTCCACCAGTCCCAGCCGCAGATCCTTGGGCGAATACTCCACCCCCATGTAGTACTGCGCCAGCTTGCCCTCCGGCGTCACAATCTGAATCGAACTGGCGTGCGCAAACTGCGTCAACTTTCCGTCCGGTCCGGGAATCTTCACGTACCCAAAGCCCACCGCCTTGGTCAGTGCGTCGATGTTGGCCTGCGTTCCGGTCATGAAATGCCAGCCCGCCGCCGTATCCGGGCGCCCGTACCGCTTCAGGTAGGTGCGCTTCTTGGCCGCGGCCAGGTCCGTGCCCTCGCTGGGATCGATGCTCACCACAATCACATCGAAGTCCCTGCCGGGTACGAAGCTGACCATCTGCAAGGCCCCCGTCAGCCCGTTCATCTCCTCCGAGCACAGCATGGGGCACTGGTAGTAAACCAGCGCCAGAATCGCCGGACGCTTGCCGAAGTAACTCGCCAGTTGCACCTGCTGCCCATGGTCGTCGGTAAAGGCGAGCGCAAGCGGCAGTTGCCCATTCAGATTCTGCGCAATCCCCACGCCGTTCAAAATCGCCGGCGGCTTGTCGTTTACCGGGCCCATCTGCTTGTCCCCGTAAGCGGAGACCTGCGCCATCAGACAAGGGACCGGCGCCGCCGCGTAAAACCCCGCCGCCACCGCCACCGCCATCGCCGCGCCTCGCCAGCCTCTCCCCATGGTGCCTTTCCTCTGCATCTTTCCCGCTTCCGTTCTACCTGTTACCTATGGCGTACCGTTCGTTCACCAAAAACACCGGGTGCCCCAGGTCTCGATTTTGAGACCTGGGAGACCACAAACCTCAACCCACCGGACCGTTCGTTCCCCACAACAGCTCCGTGCCCCATCCTTGCGACTTTTCTCTGTCGCAAGGGTGGGAAGCCACAAATCCCCACTCCGCGCACCGTTCCCTATCTCTCTACTTCTGCTGCTCCCCGCGCCTGGCCGCAATGGTTTCCGCCTGGGCCTCGTCGTGCTCATAGCCCGTGCGGGCAAATCCATTGGTCAGCGGCACTGCCACCACCGGCTTTGAGTCCCCGGTCAACAGCGGGGCATGTTCCACCTCCGGCGCCACCGGCAATCCCTGCTGCGCAATCAAATCCATGGCCCGCTCGATCGGAATCCTCAGCTTGCCCTGCGCCCGGTTGGCCCAACTGTAGTTCTCCAGCAGCAGGTCCTCCCTGGCGTGCAGATCCGCAATCTCCTGGTTGCCGTCATCGGTCTGCAGCCGCGGCGTGGGAAACTGCTGCGTGATCTGGGCCATCTTGTTCTGCAACTCGGGGTTGTTGGCCAGATTGCCGAGATCCTGCACGTTCACCGTCTTCGCCCACTTGCTCGCCGGTCCGTCTTCCTTCGCCATATGGGCGAACAGCACCTTGCCGACCCCGTAGCACAGCACCGCCGTCACCACGACAAAAATCCCCAGCGCGGTCAGAAAGACCACGATCCCCGACACCCGCACGTCGCTCTGTTCAAAGCCCGCGGACGCGTCGATCTCCTCCGGCTCGTTGTGATCCGGTTCTTTATCGTCATGCGTGGACATGCTCAGGCTCCAATATCTCCGCAAGATGCGGGTCGTTGGTCTGCACCAGCGGCCGCGTCTGCAGGCGCGTGCAGTAGAAGGCTACCCAGAAGGCCACCATGGCCACCGGCACAGCCACATATTCCAGAATTCCCCAACTGAAGTGCAGGTTGCGCGCCGCATCCTTGAAGTTCGGCTCGATCAGCCAGAACAGGTCGAATGCCTTGGCGAAGACCATCCATTGGCACACCCGCACCAGGCGCTTCTTGTTGCGCTTGATATCCCGCGACAGCAGCAGCGTGAACGGAATCAGCCAGTGGAACAGAAAATCCAGCGTGACGATGATGCCCCAGTGCCCGCGAATCCGGTCCAGGTACCACGGAATCTCTTCCGGCAGGTTCCCCGACCAGATGATCAGGAACTGCGAGAACGCCAGGTAGATGTTCAGCATCACGAAAGCGAAGGTGAGCTTGCCCAGGTCGTGCTGCTCGGTCTGGCGCAGAATCGTATGGAAGGGCTCGGCCTTCGACAGCGAGATCGCCACGATGATCGACAGCGCGAGCACCGAGTATGCCTGCCCCACCAGGAACAGCAGGCCGTAAACCGACGAGTACCACGTAGGATCAAGCGACATGACCCAATAGATGACCGCGGCGGTCATCGTAATGGAATACACCAGCACGCCGGGGCCGCTGATGTTCTCAAATCGCTTGATCCATTCGGGCGTGGTAGCGGGGGAAGCCGCATCTCGTTCGAGTCCTAAAACATTCAGCCGCCAGGTGTAGAAGCCCCAGATGGCGAAGCACACCAGTCCGGTGACGAAGAAGGCCGTGGGATTGAGCATGGGCCGCTTGAATTCAATGGCGTGCGCCTGCGCCTCGCTGATCCATCCCGACTTCAGCGCCGCGCCCACATCGTCCACCGCTGCCCACAGGTAAAGCTTCTTCAGCGAAAACGCAATCACCAGCCAGTAAACGAACACCAGCGGCAGCGTGCGGCTGGCCGCCTCCAGAGGCCGGCGCAGCAGCAGGCCCCACTTGCCGCCCGACAGGTACTGCACCATCAACAGCGCCAGCCCGCCCACCGCCCAGCCGAAGGTGAGCACCAGGCCGAGCAGCCACGCGCGCAGTAAATGGTCAGTGGATCCGTCTGCAAAAGCCAGCAGCGCGGCGATGACCGAAGAAACCAACCCGATGGCCAGCGCCCGCGTCTTCCAGCCGTCCACAAAGGCCGGGGCGCCCAGTTCCGCGGGCAGCGTGTTGGCGTGATTGTCGTGAGCCATTCCGTTCGTCCTTAGTCCCTTAGTCCCTAGTCCCTAGGTCCTTACTGCGCGGCCGCGGGGGCCGGTTTGGTTACAGGAATCTTGATTGCCGGGTCCGCCGGATTGGCCGGTGCCAGCGCCGGTGTTCCCTGCTTGAAATCGTGCGCATACGCCTGAACCGCCGTCGAGGGCAGCGTCCATGGCGCGGCAAAACCCTCCGGCAAATGCTTCTCCTGCGCAATGTCCTTCAGGTCCCTCACTTCGATGCCCGCCGGCACATCCTTCTCCGTTGCCGCCTGGCTCAACTGCAGCGCGCGAATGTAAGCCGCAACAGCCCACCGATCCACCGGCGTCAGTTGCGCCGAGTAGTCCGGCATCGCCCCATACCCGTGCGTCATCACGTAGAAGTAGTGTGAAACCGGCTGCGCCAGACGCACCTGGTCGTGCAAATTGCCGGCAGGTTTGTAGCCCCGATCCACGATCGCGCCCAGTCCGTTGCCCACCCGCGAGTGGCACGGCGAGCAGTAAATGTTGAACCGCTCCTGCCCCCGCTCAAGCACTTCGAGCGTCACCGGAAAAGGCATCAGGTTCCGCTCCTCGCGATACCCGTTCGCGCCCTGCACCACCCCGGTATAAAAGTAGCTGTCCTCGCGCAACTGCCCGCGCGCCACGGTATTCACCACCTGCGGACGCGCCCCGCGATGGTCGGCAAAGAAGTCCGATCCCCGCTGCGGAATCAGCTTCGGCTGGTTCTGCATGTCCTGCCGGCAACCGGCCACAAGAATCAACGCGACCAGTCCGCAGACGACCGCAATGCGCGCCAGCGTTTTACCAAACGGATTGAGGCGGTCCCCTTCCATCAGTACGCCACCTCCACCACTGAAACCGGCTGGAAGCTCGTCAGGTAGGCCCGTGTTTCCACCAGGTCGAACTTCGGGTCCAGCGCCTCCAGGCACAGGAAGAACTTGTCCGTCGTCGCTCCATCGCGGAAGTTCGGCGCGTTGAACAGCGGATGATAAAGTGCCGGCAACCCGTTCAGCGCCAGCATCCCGAAGGCCGCCGAAAGCCCCGCAAACAGAATCGTCCATTCGTAGGCGGGCACGATAAATGCCGGCCAGGAGTAGGTCGGACGTCCGCCGATATTCAACGGATACGCCAGCACCGAGATCCACGTCTCCAGCAGGAACATCGCCACCAGTCCCATCAGCCCGCCCACCAGCGTCACCAGCGGCACCTTGTTGCGGTGGAAGCCGATGGCCTCCGCCGCTTCCTCCACCGGGTAGGGCGTGTAACAATCCAGCCGCCGCCAGCCGTCCAGCCGCGCCTGTCGCGCAGCCCTCACCAGGTCGCCCGGCGTATCGAATTCGGCCAGCAGGCCGTAGGTTCCTTCGCGTGGGGGCATCAGTCACCAGCCTCCGCGGTCGTCTTGGCCGTTATCTTGGCCCCCGGCAGCATCATGCGGATCTCAGACATCGGAATCATGGGCAGGAAGCGCACGAACAGCAAAAACAGCGCCGTAAACAATCCCAGCGTGCCCACATAGGTCATGTAGTCCCATTTCGTCGCGCGGTACGTTCCCCACGACGAGGGCAGAAAGTCGCGATACAGGCTCGTCACCACGATCACAAACCGCTCAAACCACATCCCCGTGTTCACCACGATGGAGATGAAGAACATGAACGGAATCGAGGTGCGCAGCTTCCTCGACCACAGGGTCGTCAGTGGAATCGCCAGGTTGCAGGTCACCAGAACCCAGTACGACCACCCCATCGGCCCGAACATGCGGTTCCACATCATGAACGCTTCCCAGTGCGAAGCCGAGTACCACGACATGAAGATTTCCATCCCGTACCCGTACGCCACAATGAACCCCGTCGCCAGCAGCACCTTGCCCATATTGTCGATATGGCGCTCGGTGACCAGCGCCTCCAGGTGATAGAACTTGCGCAGCGGAATCGCCAGCGTCAGCACCATCGCAAAGCCTGAATAAATCGCGCCGGCCACGAAGTACGGCGGAAAAATCGTCGTATGCCAGCCCGGCAAGACGGCCACCGCGAAGTCAAAGCTGATCACCGTATGCACTGAGAGCACCAGCGGCGTGGCCAGCCCCGCCAGCAGCAGCGATGCCGTCTCGTAGCGCATCCAGTGCCGCACCGATCCGCGCCAGCCCAGCGATGCCAGTCCATACAAATATTGCGCAATCTTGTTCTGTGACCGGTCGCGCATCGTCCCGAAGTCCGGCACCATGCCGATATACCAGAACACCACCGAGATCGTCGCGTAGGTCGAAACCGCGAACACGTCCCACACCAGCGGCGAGCGGAACTGCGGCCACACGTTCATCGTGAGGGGAACCGGCAGCATCCAGTAAGCCAGCCACGGACGGCCTACGTGAATCAGCGGGAACATGCCCGCGCAGACCACGGCAAAGATCGTCATGGCCTCGGCAAAGCGGTTGATCGAGTTGCGCCATCCCTGTTTGAACAGCAGCAGAATCGCCGAGATCAGCGTCCCCGCGTGGCCGATGCCGATCCACCACACAAAGTTGATGATCGCAAAGCCCCACGCCACCGGCTGCGTCACAGCCCAGATGCCGGTGCCTTTCAGGAACAGCCAGGTCACGGCCACCAGCAGCATGGTCGCCCCGGCGCCGGCCACGCCAAACAGGGCAAGCCACCCCAGCGGCGTCTCCGGCGTCAGCACAATCCCCGCGATCTTCTCGGTGATCGACCGGAACGTCTGCCCCGGCGCGATCACCCGGTATTCGCCCGTTGCGGGGTCGATCGCGTGGCCCTTCGGTTTCAGGTCCGTGGTTCCCATTGACCCTCTCAACCCTTCGCCGGCAGGTGTTCCACCGGCGCTTCTTCGAGTTCTTCGTTCAGATTCAACACCGCGGCCACATACTTGGTCCGCGGACGGGTGTTCAGATCGGCCAGCACCTGGTAGCTGCGCCCGTCGGCTTGCAACTTCGCTACCCGGCTCTGCTTGTCGTTGATGTTGCCGAAGGTAATCGCCGACGCCGGGCAGGCCTGCTGGCACGCGGTCACAATCTCGCCATCTTGAATGGCGCGATTATCCTTGTCGGCCTCGATCTTCGCCGCCGAAATCCGCTGCACGCAGTACGTGCACTTCTCCATCACGCCGCGCGACCGCACCGAGACGTCCGGGTTGCGCAGCAGCTTCAAACTCTCCGTCTCGTAATCGGAGTACAGCAGAAAGTTGAAGCGCCGCACCTTGTAGGGGCAGTTGTTCGAGCAGTAGCGCGTCCCCACGCAGCGGTTGTACGCCATCATGTTCAGGCCCTCCGGCGTGTGCACCGTCGCCCCCACCGGGCAAACCTGCTCGCAGGGAGCGTTCTCGCAGTGCTGGCACGCCATGGGCTGGAAGTGCGCCCGCGGCGCCGACAGATCGCCTTCAAAATAGGTGTCGATGCGCAGCCACTGCATGTTGCGCCCGATCCTGACCTGCTGCTTGCCCACCACCGCGATGTTGTTCTCCGCGTAACAGCTCACGATGCACGCATTGCACCCCGTGCAACTGTTCATATCGATGGCCATGCCCCAGGCGTTGTCCTTGTACTCCCAGTTAGGAAAGAGCGTGTTCTCTTTGTCGGTCGTCGGGTGCGTCTCGCCCTCGTTCGCAAACCCAGGGTTCTTCTTGAACTCATCCAGCGTAGCGTAGCGAATGATGCCGCGCTCGCCGATCGCCTCGTCGGCTTCCAGCGAATTGTTCCCGTTGCCCTGTTTCCCAAACAGCTTCGGCCGGTGATCCTGGAAGTGGCTCTTGGTCACCGCCAAGCCCCACTTGCCGTCCAGCTTCTTGATGGTCCCCGTGGCATAAAACGGCGCGTCCGTGGTCCGAATCAGATAAGCGTTGAATCCCGCGCCCGAGCCCACGCGGCCGGCAAACTCGCGCCCATAGCCCAGGTACACCGTCACCGAATTATCCGGATGCCCCGGAACCACAATCACCGGCGCCTTCACCTTGCGTCCATTCACGCTCAGCTCGACGATGTCGTCTTCTTCCAATCCCAGCTTCGTCAGCGTCGCTCCGGAAACCAGCGCCGCATTGTCCCAGCTCAAGCTGGTCACCGGCTTGGGCAACTCCTGCAGCCAGCCCACGTTCGACCATCGGCCGTCATAAACGTTCGGGTCCGGCCGGAAGATGATTTCGAGCGCGTCCTCCGAGGCAGGCGCGGGAACTGTGCCCTTGAAACCCGCATCCACGCTGGCCTTCGCCGCCTTATCGAACGCGGTACCATCAACCCATCCCTGATGCAGCGCTTTGCGCCAGCCCGTCTCGAAGTCGCCCTTGATGACCGGCTTCCATGTCTCGCGGACCGCATCGTACGGGCTCATCATGGGCTCATTCAGCAGCGTCTGGAAAACGTGGTGTGCCGTCTTGCCGCCGTAGAGCGGATCGATCAGCGGCTGCACGATCGAAACCGTTCCGTCATATGCCCGCGCATCCGACCACGACTCCAGAAAATGCGCCGCCGGAATGTGCCAGTGCGCAATCTGCCCCGTCTCGTCCAGATGCGAGCCCAGGTGCGCAACCGTCTTGGCCTTGTCGAAGGCCGCGGCGAACTCCAGATCGGCGGGTGCGGAATAGATGGGGTTGGCGTTCAGAATCACCAGCCAATCCACCTTGCCCGCGTTCAGATCTGCGACGAGAGCCTTCAAATCCATGACCTGGCTCTTGGCTGGAAACGGGTTCACTGGCTCCGGCGCTACAAAGACCGTCTTTCCCACATTGCCCAGAGCGTTGTTGATGGCCAGTGCCAGCATGTCGACTGACCGGTCCTGATAGAGCCCAGGAATCACCGCGCTCTTGCCGGCGTGGGCCTTCAGATCCTTGGCCAGCGCGGCCAGGAACTTCTTCTGTTCGTCCGTCCAGCCATAGGACGGAGCCGCAACTCCAGCCACTCCCACAGCCTTGGCCAGCTCCGCCACGAACGCCGGAATCTCGCTCGCTCTCAAGCCCAGCCGATGCTCAGCCTTCAGACCCGTAGTCGTCGGCGTGCTCTCAATCGCATACAGCCGGTTCAGCTTCTCCGGATCTTTGCGCCGCGCCGCATAGTCGCCCACAAGCTTGTGGAAGCCTGGGAATGTCGCACCCGAAAGAAAATCCGCATCCAGCGAAACAATCACGTCTGCTTCGGTGAGCCCATACTGAATGCCTGGCGCGTTCTCCCCCCACGTTTGAGCCAGAGTGGGCTCATACTGCACCAGCCCAAGTTTCGGATACGCCGCCGCAACCGCCTTCCACTGCCGCGCCAGCGTGGGCGAGGTAATGGTCGAGGTCAGGAAGTAAACTCCCGTCCCGTCCTTCGACGCGGCCACCTTCAGCCGCAGCTCCTGCGCAAACTCCGCCCACTCCCGGTTCTCGCCGCGATAGGTCACATGCTGCGACCGGTCCGGATCGTAAAGGTCCAGCAGCGTCCCCTGCGTAAACGGGTCCGACGAGCCCTGGTTGTACGGATGTTCCGGATTGCCGTCCACCTTGATCGGCCGGTACTGGTCGCTTTTGACCAGCAGCGGCACCGCACCGGTCACAAACGGATGCGCCGTCGCAAAATAATTCGGCTTGCCAAGAATCAGGTCTTCCGGCTGCTTGATGTACGGATAAATCGGCTCGTCCGGCTGCTTGGTGCATCCGGCCAGCCCGGCCAGCGCCAGCGAAGCCCCCATCAGCTTCATGAACCCGCGCCGCGAAACCGGATCGACCCATTCCTGCGCCGCGTGAGGAAACTCCCGCTCCACCGCCGCCTGAAACTCCGCCGTATCGGCCAGTTCGTCCACCGACCGCCAAAAACGCTTGCCCTTCACGCCCTTCAGTTCCTTGCGAACCTGCTCCAGCGTCATCGGCTTGCCGGCTCCGGGGTTTTGAAAGGGCACGACTTCAGTCGTGCCGTAGGACGCCCGCAAGGAAGCCTGGGCTTTAGCCCCTGAGGCATGCTCTTGGTGAACCTGGCTCATGCTCCCCGCATCTTCCGCAGCCGCTCTGCCCGAATTGTTCGTGCCCTCGTTCATGCGTTGTCCATTCATCGGTGGCAGACCTCGCAGCTGGTCAGCTCTTTCGGGGGGCGAATCTTGTAGTGATCCAAAAGAAAATGCCCCAGCTCGTCCTGGCTGGTGAATTTTTCGTACTTCGGCAGCGCCGCAACGCCCTGCCCCGCACTCGGTGCCGCTGCTGCGCCGCCAACCGCCGGCAACTCAAGCGATGCAACCTCCACGCCGCTCGGGTCCTTGGTCGTGCAGCTCACACTCTGCGCTGTCGGCACGCCCGTCTTCTCATCCCCCGCCGCGCACCACACCGGCCTGTCCTCGGCCGGCTTTTCCCACGCCATGTTGTAAATCTCCCCGGTCGGCCGCAGATTCTTGGCCGGATTGCGGTGGCAGTCCAGGCACCACTCCATCTGCAGCGTGTTCTCGGCATACATCAGCGGCATCTGGTCCACGCGCCCGTGGCAGCTCGCGCACCCCAGTCCCTTGTTCACGTGAATCTCGTGGCTGAAGTACACAAAATCCGGCAGGTCGTGAACCTTGGTCCACGCCAGCGACTCGCCCGTCGCCCAGCTCGAACGCACCGGCTCCAGCAGTTGCGCGTTGGTCCAGATCTGGGCGTGGCAGTTGATGCAGGTCTTCGTAGGCGGGATTCCGGCGTAGCTCGACTTCTCCACCGTCACGTGACAGTACTGGCATTGCAGTCCCAGTCCCTGCACGTGATGCTTGTGGCTGAAGGGCACCGGCTGGTCCGGCCGCTGGCCCTGCCGCGTCACCCACGGCGAGCGTTGCAACTGGTCCAGCGTAACCCCCAGGGCGATCACGATCAGCCCCGTCAACACCAGGCTCGCGCGAGCCAGAGCATTGGAGCTGCGGTCAAATATCTGCGCCATGAATGCTTTCCCTGCTAATTTTCGTTTTGGATGTGCGCGCAGTGCTGGCGGTCACACATGTTGTGTACAAGATTCATTCTTGGACAAAATTCACCTGAGAGGTGGAGAACCCCGAAAAACTAATATAGCAGCCGGAGACCGTTGCGCAAGAGGACCGCACCGCAAAAATTCAAAAAAAGTTCACTTTGGTTCAGTTTTGTAATCCACTGAAAAGAAAACCGCTTGTGATAAGCGTGATTGGAGGCAACAAACCACCCTTCCCCGGCGGCGTGCGTACCAGAGACTGGGATTTTCCGACTCCAAAAACCTATCATGTCCATTCTGGACTTCGCCAGTCCAAATGAAAAACTCACTCCGCAATCAAATCCGCTCACACCCTCCAGAACGCCATCACCAGCCCGCCGGCCACAATCAACGCCCCGCCCGCGTAAATCGGCGCCGTCGGCGACTGTCCGAACCGCACCCTGTTCAGCAGTTGCGCCGTCAGAAAAAACAGCACCACATACACCCCCAGCAGCTTGCCGAAATCCCACCGCGGCACATTCACCACCGATCCATACGCCGCCAGCACCGCCGCCCCGGCCACAAACGCCACCACCCGCCCCCACCCCGACGAGCGGTAGAACCCCACCTGAAAAAACGAGTCCCCGTACGCCTCCAGAAATGAAGCCAGGGCGAGCACGCCAAGTGCGCCCACCGGGTTCGCCACCAGCCGGTCAAGAATATTCACGGATCAAACCTCCACAGGTACGCCTGGAAAACCACAAACCTCGACCGCCGACGCATTTCGTCTCCGACCCAACGCTTTTCCTCTCCGACCCAACCACAACAGCTGGGAGCCCCAGGTCTCGTCCGCCGCGGCGGACCGCGGCGGAAGACCTGGGAAGCCGCAAAGCCAAACGTGCCCTCTGTCCGTTTCCAAAAAATGCCCCGTGCCCCATCCTTTCGCCTTTTTTCTGGCGAAAGGGTGGGAAACCCCAAATCTCATCCAGCCACCGGTGAAAATGCAGGCAACAGCCATCTCACCATGCGCAACTCCCCCGCATCTGAGCCTGCGTCGCCAATCGTAACAAGAGCATGATTTAGAATTCATAAAGACGTCGCAGTCTATCTGCCAGAAATTCACCCAGCAGCGCGGACCGCCTTTGATTTTGGCCCGGAGGGTGGCCGTCCATCCCGTCAGCGTGTGCTGACTCATCCTGAGTGGCTCGCCAAAGGAAAGACCATGAAATTCGCCGGATTGCTGGTCATGCCAGCCGGATTCTTTCTCTCCATAGCCGCCGTCGTCCTCTTCCCCGCGCCGGCCCCGCGCGCCGCCTTCGTCCTCTGCGGCCTCGCCGTCGAGGCCCTCGGCCTGGTGGTCGCCGTCCGCGGCCACATGGAAGCCCGCGGAGAAACCCGCCCATGACTCCCATCGCGCCCTCGACCCCCGCCATCAGCGAGGCCGCCTTCGCGCTCACCCTCGCGCTGCTGTTTCTCGCCCCGCTGGCCATCGCCGGCGTAGCCCTCATCAACACCGGTCTCGGCCGCTCCCGCTCCGCCGCCCAGTCGCTGCTCGGCAACCTCGCCATCGTCGCTGTCACCGCCATCGCCTTCGCCCTGGTCGGCGCCACGCTCACCGGCAACCTTCCCGGTACGCCCGGTGGCGCCGCCCACATCTTTCACCTGGCCGGCAAGCCCTGGAACTGGCTCGGCGCCGGTCCGCTTTTCCTCGGTGGTTTCGCCGCCGCCCCGCCCCAATCCCAGTTCGGCCTGCTCTTTGAATTCCTCGCCGTGGCCCTGGCCGCGCTCATCCCCTGGGGTTCGGGAGCCGATCGCCTCCGCCTCACCGCCGGCTGCGCCATCGGCGCGGTCCTTGCCGCCCTCGTCTTTCCGCTCCTCGCCCATTGGATCTGGACCGGCGGATGGCTCTCCCAGCTCGGCGTCAATTTTTCCCTCGGCGCGGGCTTTCTCGACCCCGGCGGCGCAGCCACCGTCCACATCCTCGGGGGCTTGAGCGCCCTGGCCGTCGTCTGGATCGCCGGGCCCCGCAGGGGCAAGTTCCCCAAGGAAGGCTTCGCCACCGCCATGCCCGGCCACAACGCCGCCTATATCCTCTTCGGCTGTCTCGTGGCCCTGGCCGGATGGCTGGCCTTCAACGTCTCCGGCGCCGTTCTCTGGCTCCATGCGCCGCTCTCCGCTCTCCCCGTCACCGCCCTGAACACGCTGCTCTCCGCTTCCGGAGCTGTCGCCGCCACCTTGGGCGTCACCCGCATCCGTTTCGGCAAGCCCGATGCCAGCCTCTGCGCCAACGGCTGGCTTGCCGGCCTCGTCGCCTCCAGCGCCGCCGCGGCCATCGTCGCGCCGCTTGAGTCGCTCGTCATCGGACTCGTCGCCGGCGTCATCACCCCGCTCCTGGTCGAACTCCTCGAACTCGCCGTCGCCATCGACGACCCCTCCGGCGCCATCGCCGTCCACGCCGCCGGCGGCCTCTGGGGACTCATCGCCGCCGGCATCTTCGCCGGGCAACCCGGCCAGCTCGTCGCCCAATTGGTCGGCATCGCCACCCTCTTCGGCGTCATTCTGCCTCTCGTCTACCTGCTCTTCGCGCTCCTCAACCGCGTCGTTCCCTTCCGCGTGGACCCCGACGGCGAGCGCATCGGCATGGACCTCCATGAACTCGGCGGCGGCGCCTACCCCGAATTCGTAATCCACCGCGACGATTCCTACCGCTGAAGATTTTCGAGATTCGTCGTCAATAGACCGGATCTCCTCAGCCCTGTCATCCATTAATATGTAATCTGTCTCCAGGGCTAACACCGCATGGGAATCCTGAGCCATCCGTTCTACCCGTGGAGCCTGCTGCTCCAGGTTGCGGCGATCATCCACTTCATCCGCCGCCGCCCGGATACCTATTGGATTTGAAGAGTCGCGGAAAACTACCAATCGAGTTCTTGGGACGGTTTATCTGCTTGACGATCATTCTGCTTTCTTCTCTTTGCTGATAACGGCTCGCAATGTCGTGGTGATCCCTGCAAGAACGGAGTTGAGTTCACGGCGAAGCGTTGCTTCGTAAGGGTGGCCTTTGATCTGCATCAGCAAATGTCTCTGAAGGCCACACAGACTGCTCAGGCGGGCAATTGCCTTGTCGCTTACGCGCGAATGAATTCGTCTATTGAGGGAACACCTTCGCATGCATTCGCCGAGACTCAGCCCGGCTTTGTCGGCTTGTTTCAACAATGCGTTCTTCTCGCCGGTTGTGATGCGTATCCGGATCCTTGCCGTGGTTCCCTCTGCTCGTTTGGGTCGTGGCATCGCCATCTTTCCTTTCTGTGGGGGGTTTCGGGACGCATCCCTGAGCCAGATGCGCAACCATTTCTCCGAGTAGCCGAAAGGCGGATTGGAGAAAGGGTGGCGGGACGCGCGAAACCCCGAAGGGGTTTTGTGAGTACCAGCGCCTGCCTCGCCGTGCCTCCTAAAGATTGTGACCTTATAATAATACATATATGCTGTCAATGCTGTGTTATTGTTTGTACATCCCATTGCTAAGGACGGGGATGAGGAGAGGTGATGGAAAAGGAGCGACGTAAAGTGCAAATACTTACCGCGGAACAGCTTGAGGTTTTTCGCACACGTCCGGCTCAGAAAGGGAATGAACCTCTCCCGCAGCCTGAAAAGTTCATGATGGGGGAGATCGTATGAGCCGTGTACCCGGAGCTGAAGAAGTTGCGAAAAAACGGGTACTCGCTGAAGGTGCTGGCGCGCGTGTTTGAAGAGAACGGCATTGTAATCACAACCAATGCTCTCTCTACATACGTGTCGAAGCTGGCGCCGACAAGGGAAGAAGCGCAACCAGCAACGGCTCGTAAAGGAGCTTCGGTCCCGTCGCCAACTGTTGAAGTAAGGCGCGGACAATTCCAGATGAAGCGGGATGTAACGCTGTAAGAAGGGAGTGAGGTGTATGGCAAGGGTGTTCTTCGTAACAGGCAGCAAGGGCGGTGTGGGAAACTCGGTGGGCTCAATCGGTCTCCTCGACTATTTTGAGATGAGGAATTGAAAGGTCTCCTTGGCAGAAACCGCGACGGCAAACCCGGATGTTGGCAAAGCCTACCAGAAAGACGTGAAGTCGTTCTCGCTTGTCAATCTGGATGAGAACGAAGGTTGGCTTGCGGCCGTTGGACAACAACACCGTCAGGACGTCAGACCTTTTCCCCGTTGCAGCTTGAGCCAACGTTGCGGCCACTTCCACCGCCACCAGCCGGCTGGATCCAACTTCATTGCTTCCAGCCTGCTCTTTTGACTGTTTCTTCAAGTGCCGGCCTAACGTGCTCAACGCCAGTCCATGAATCCGGCAGAACTCGCTTCGCCCCATCCCACTCGTCCGGTACAAACCGGCAAGCCGCGCACTCTCCGCACGGCCACGACGACCAACCACCAATCCAGACTCTTCAGCCATAGGAAGAGTCCATCACGGATCAGCCCCTGTTTACAGGTGGGTTTGTCAGACGCTTACGGTTGTCGTAGCCGTTTCACCGCTCGAGGCATGGACCGTCGCTCCGGGAATCACCGCACCAGTGGGATCGGTGATTGTCCCTTCTATCCGGAAGCCGTTTCTGCAGCTCTGCTGAGCGAATGCCAGGGACGGCACCAGCATTCCGGCCAATGCCGCCATTCGGCACCAGTTGTTGCTCATGGTGTGGTCGTCTCCTGATATGAAAATCACGAAGACGCAGGAAATGATCCAATCCTTTGCAAGGAAGGGCTGGATACTTGCAGGGAACGACAGGACTTTTGAGATGAAATCCGTTGGCAAGACCGGCCGACGCCGAGTTGTCGGCCGTCCTCAATCTCACGAGTTTACAGGCCTCGCTCCTCGAACCACAAGTTTCGTGTCTGCCGGCCCTCGGCGTCATCAAGCAATGTCGCTGACAGCAGCTCTTTATTGTTTCGCATCGATCGTCACGTTGTGCTTTTGCGCGATTTGCTCAATCGCCTGGAGCTGTTGAGCGAGAATATTCGCATCCTGCTTCGCTGTCTGCTGCAGGTTTGGATCTTGAGCCGACTGGGCCTCGGACTTGAATTGCTTCACACCCTGCAGGAGATCTTTCACAACCGCCTTGATGTATTCTTCATCGAACTGCGGGCCCGACAGGCCCTCCAGCTTGGCGATCAGTTGCTTGTCTTTCTTGGATGGCTCTTTGGGCACACTAACCTGAAGCTGTTGTGCGATAGGCTTGAACTGATCGTCGAGCCGCGTGCGATTCTCCGCGATTTTCTGTCCAAACTGTTTGACATCGTCGCTTTGCGATTTTTGCTGCGCCAACTGCCCCAGTTGCACTTCGGCAACATCGCTTTCCAGAACGGATCTCACAAAGTATTGATCTGAGGGCGAAGGTTGGTTGTTCGTGGCCGTTCCCGACGGGCCTGCGCCTGGTTGGTGGCCGGCCGAGGGCTGCTGTGGCTGCTGCGACTGCTGTGGCTGCTGCGACATCCCTCCGGGCGCCGAATTCTGCGCGAGAGCTGTCACGCTCGCCAACAGGACGGTCGCTGAAAAAAGCAGAGTCTTGCTACTGTTTCGCTTTGCAATCATTCGAGTATTCTCCTTTTTCGCAAGAACGAGAGTTGTAACTGGTTCCGCACGCATGCCCGCCGTGGCATCGGCTTCTTCACGAATCGACATCGGGCCCGTCAGGCTTGATTCGATGCAACCGGCTGGATAGCGAGTTGCCTGGGGGGATGTAGAGCTGGGCGATCCGCCAGGGGCCTCGGTTGCTTGATTCGACAGCGGATCGCTATTTTGGCGAGCCACAGGCTAAAGCCGCGCCCTTTTAAGACGGCCTGGGTGACGGCGGCTAAAGCTGCGCCCTTTCAAAGCAGATGAATCCGCCACATGAGCGAGTTTTTACACAGGTTCTTAGCCTGATCCGTTTCAAGCAAATGAGCCAATCATCCGAACTGCCATACTTCAAGGCGATCGCGCGGGTTCGCTACTGTGCCGTGTAGGTGTAGTCCGCAGACTTCCAGACTGCGTCGATTTCCCACCACAACCGGACGTACACGGTGACCCCGTTGGTCGGTAGATCGCTCACGGTCACAGTGGTGGCCGTCGTTGAGCCCGACTGATAGAGGTTGTGCGAGCCCACTCCGGTGGTGCCCACGTATAGTTGGTAAGCCGCGGGCCCGGCCCCGGCCGTCCACGTAAAGGCCACGCTGGAACCTGACAGAGTACTGCCCGGTGTGGGAGTGGTGAGCACCGGAAGCACCGGCGTGCCCGCTTCGGTGTAGGTGTAGTCGGCAGAGGACCAGGTGGTGCCAATCAACCACCACAGCCGCGCGTACACGGTCACCCCGGCGGTCGGCAGAGTGCTCACGGTCACAGTGGTAGCCGTCGTT